>Ga0316192_10000151_pt1 | contig 47864 bp, 42 predicted proteins | sample MerIslwburrow_MG_FD_204931 | JGI IMG/M metagenome (GOLD analysis project Ga0316192, IMG submission 204931) | Coastal sediment microbial communities from Maine, United States - Merrow Island worm burrow | ecosystem: Environmental > Aquatic > Marine > Coastal > Sediment | place: USA: Maine...
GCCCGAGGACGAAAAGCTCGTGGCGCTCTACGGCCGAGAGGGGCGTCTGGTGGGCGCAGTCGCGTTCAACCAGCCGCCGAAGCTCATTCAGCTTCGCATGCTGATCGCAAAACGTGGGAGCTTCGACGAGGCGCTCGAGATCGCCGCTCCCTAGCGGACGGACGCTCGCGACTCCGAGTACGCAAAAACTGCGCATCTGCGATTTCATCCGCAATGCTTGCCATCCCCCAGCGTCCTGCCGACTCGATTCGCAGCGTTTCTCGACTGGCACGCGACTTGCTGCATTTGGTTTTCAAGTTGTGATGAACGTTATGGGGTCCACTGTCCTAGCAGTCACCGATTTGACCGCGGCTAGCTACAAGCTTGTCGGCTTTGCTGCGTTCGTTGCGGGCCCGTCGGACGGCGAGGTCGTGCTCGTGTCCACATTTGGTGGCGGAGGAAGCGTAGGAGCCCCGTCCGAGCCTCCGCCCGGCGAGCGGCTTGGAGGTTGGCGCGAGCGACTCGAGGCTCGGCTCCGTCAAGAAGGCCAATTGCTCGAGCGCCAACGGCAATGGTGTGCGGATCGTGGCGTGCGTTGCCGCGCCGAGTTGTACGAGGAGGGCTACTGGCCGGAGTTCGTGTTGCAGAGCGCGCAGCGTTCTGGCGCCGACCTGATTCTGGTCGGGGTACAGCCCCCTGCGACCAGCGACCTCGTGCGCGCGGCGGACCTCCATCGCCTGGTGGAGGACGCCACCTGTCCTGTGAGCATGGTGCGTCTCCCCCCCCTTTCCGCCTTCTAAACCGACCCTTGGAATCCCTTGCTTGACACACAGGGCGTAATTTTTTAGCCACGTCCCTATGGCCGCCGCCAACATGCTCCCTGGGTTGTGTGAGTTCGTCGGGTTCGACGGGTCCTCCGCGCGGAGGCTCCAGGCGCTCGGTCCGGAGATCGCGAGCTTCTTCCCCCGCATTGTCGATCGATTCTACGAAGCGATTCTGGCAGACCCAGTCGCACGCGGCGTGCTTCGAGACGACGCGCAGGTCGATCGGCTAAAGACCTCCCTGCACGATTGGCTCCAAGGTCTGTTCACGGGCCCGTACGACGCTCGCTACTTCGAGAAGCGCGCGCGAATCGGCCGGATGCATGTGAAGGTGGGGCTCGAGCAGCGCTACATGCTCACCGCGATGAACGTGATTCGCCTCGGACTCCACGCCGCGGTCGCGGAACTGTCCCAGGACAAAGTCGAGCCGCAGAAAGACCACTCCGCAATCGATCAGATTTGCGACATCGAGCTCGCGATCATGCTCGAGACCTATCGCGAGGACTACGTACTCAAGAAGACGGCTGAGGCGGAATCCTTGGCGGTCATGGGTCGCCTGACAGCGGGCCTGGCGCACGAGGTTCGCAACCCTCTGAACGCGGCAAAGCTTCAGCTCGATGTGCTTCGTCGAAACGCGGCAGCGGTGGGGGATCCCTCGACGCGGCGGAAAATCGAGCGACGCACGAACATCGTTCAAGACGAGCTCCGAAGACTTTCTGTGCTCCTGGACGATTTCTTGAACCTCGCGCGAGCGCGTCGGCTCGAGCCCGTCCGCTGCGATGCCTGCCAACTACTCACGGAGGTCATCGAGCTCCGGCGACCCGAGATCGAGTCACAGGGAATCGAATTCGTCGACGAGCTCGACCTTGTGTCCTGTGACCTCACCGCGGAGCGTGATCGACTCAAACAGGTCGTGAACAATCTGATCACCAATGCGGTCGAAGCCGTTGCTGGTTGTCCCCAGCCCCGCGTACGCATTGTCAGCCGGATGAGCCCAGAGGGCCGCTGGGAGGTCACGATCGTCGACAATGGACCTGGGGTATCACCTGAGGTGGCGAAGCGAGCCTTCGAGTCGTTCGTCACCACGAAGGATGCCGGCACGGGCTTGGGGCTCGCGATCGTAAAGCGAATCGTCGACCTCCACGGTGGGCAGGCGTCGCTCAGCGCGGAGCCCGGGGGTGGCACTAGAGCGTCGTTCTGGGTTCCAACTGGGCCCTACTCGAGCGTCGGGGCCTGATAGCCCCACTCTTTGACGCGATACTGAATCTTGCGCTGGCTGATACCCAGAATCTCTGCTGCACGCGCGGTCGAGCCATCTACCGCGTCGAGTGTTCGCAAAATGGCGATGCGCTCTAGCTCGGACATGGTGATGCCGGGGATGAGTGCCATGATCGAGCCGTTCTGCATGTCACCATGTGCCGAGGTCGGAAGGTCTTCGCGGTCGATGAGGTCGGTTTCGCACATCACGACGGCACGCTCGATCGCGTTCTCTAGCTCTCGGACGTTGCCGGGCCACGGATAGATCATCAGGTGCTGAAGGGCCTCCTCCGTGAGCCCCTTTACCGCTCGATCATTTTCCTGGGAGTAGGTGCGCAGGAAGCCATGGGCGAGCAAGGGGATGTCGCTTCTGCGCACCCGGAGCGGTGGCACGTCGAGCTGGACCACCTTCAAGCGATAGTAGAGGTCTTCGCGGAAGCGGCCCTCGTCGACCGCTTGCTTCAGGTGTCGGTTCGTCGCGGCCACGACCCGCACGTCGACTTTGAGAGTATCGTTGCCGCCGACTCTCTCGAACTCGCGCTCTTGCAAGAAACGAAGGAGCTTGATCTGTACGCTGACGGGAATCTCGCTCACTTCATCGAGAAATAGTGTCCCACCGTCGGCTTGCTTGAATCGTCCCTCACGCCTGGCCATGGCGCCGGTAAACGAGCCGCGTTCGTGCCCGAAAAGCTCGGACTCCAGAAGCGTTTCGCTCAGGGATGCGCAGTTCAGCCGCACGAACGGCTTGTCTTTGCGCTTGGAGTTCTGGTGTATGGCAGCGGCGATGAGCTCCTTGCCGGTACCGGTCTCGCCGTGAATCAGAACGGTGGCACGACTCCCCGCCACCTGCGCGATGTTCTTCATCAAGCGTTGCATCGACGGATGCTCGCCGATGATGTTGTCGAAGCGGAATCGCTCGTCGACACGCTCGCGAAGCTGCGCTGCCTCTCGACTCAAGCGCGTGCGCTCGAGAGCTCTATCGAGGATCGCGATCACCGTCTCGAGCTCGAGGGGCTTGGTCAGATAGCTCTCCGCGCCGAGCTTGATGGCCTGGACCGCAGTGTCGATCGTCGCAAAGGCCGTCATCACGATGAATGTCGTATGAGTCGACATGGATCGGCCACGCTCGATCAAGGACAAGCCGTCCATCCCCGGCATTTTCAGGTCAGTCAGAACGACATCTGGTTCGATCTGCTCCATCTGAAGAAGTGCCGTCCGCCCGTCGGCAGCGGTGCTCACCGAGTACCCCGCGTCGTCTAAAAGCTCGGCCAAGGCGTTTCGGGCGTTCGCCTCGTCGTCGACGACCAAGATTCGCCCTTTGTGGGCACCTACGCTTCGCGATTCGGTACGGCTGCTCATGTTCGTTGCTGTCGTTGCGCTTGTCATCACATTCTCTCGGTCGATGGCTGGGTGCTCACCTCGGGCGTTCGGTCCGCGGCGAGCTGCTTGTATTCGGCAAAGGTCGAGTCGAGGTCCTCGACGAACTCGTGCACGTCTGGGAAGGACTCCCAGTCGGCGTTGAACCCCCAATGAAGGCCCCCGTTGTAGCTGAAGAGGGCGATCCCCAGATTCTGGTTCTGCATCAGCGGCACCATGGGGAAGATGGCCTTCATGGGCGCGCCGAGCAGGTAGAGCGGAAGGGGTGGCCCCGGAACGTTCGTGATGACCAGGTTGTACGTGCGCAGTGCCATCGCCGCCCGGTAGAGCTCCGAAACGATTCGCTTCGTAGTGAGGTCAGCGATGTCCTCGATTAGCTCGGCGCCGCCTGTCTGATTGGATTCCTTCTTCAAGGCTGTCGTGATCGCGATCACCTTTTTCATCCGCTCGATTGGATCGGGCTCGGAGATCGGGAGATCGGCCAGCAGCATCGCGACGTGGTTCCCTCCGCTCGGCGCACCCAACTTGCGAGTGTTGACCGGTAGCAGAGTGCGGAAGCCCTCGATCTCGTCCACGTTCTCGTTGCGGCGAATCAGGAACCGGCGGACCGCTCCCGTCGTTGCCGCCACGACGACGTCGTTGATCGTGCCGCCGAGGGCCCGCTTGATGGCCTTGACCTCCTCGAGCTTGAACGAAGTCCAATCGAAGCGTCGATACGGGCTGATGTCTCGCTCGGTAAACACGGTCTTGGGTGCCGGCTTCATCCCCGACGTCAGCACGTTCTTCAGCCCCTCGAAGTTGTCTCGCACGCGGGGGAAGTAGTGTGAGAGCTCCCGGGCGCCATCGATGCGGTGCTTGACCTCGTCGCGAAAGAGCTCGAGCCGGCTTGGCATTGGGCGCGGCTTCCAGTCTTCTGGCTCTCGCTCATCCGCGGTCTGCATGATCTGGAGAAGGGCCTCGAGGAGCTGCACGCCCGCCACGCCGTCCACCATGCAATGATGAACCTTGATGACCAGCGCGAAGGTGTCGTTCTCCACACCCTCCACCACCCAGAACTCCCAGAGCGGCCGGCTACGATCGAGATGCTGCGAGAAGAGCCTTCCCACCAAGCGCTTGAGGGCGCGCTCGTCGCCGGGCATCGGAAGCCTCGTGTGCCGTAGGTGGAAGTGCATGTCGAAGCGCTGGTCATCAACCCAAACCGGGTGGCGAAGCCCGGGCACCCATTCGACCCGCTGCCGGTAGCGCGGGATCGAATCCACTGCGGCCAGGGTGTATCGGGTCAGGCGCTCGATATCGAGACCCCCGTGCTCAAGGGTGAGGGGCTTGGCGTCGAAGAGGAGGGCCGCCCCCACATGCATCGGCGCCGTCTTCGCCTCGACGTCGAGGAACGTTGCGTCCAAGGCGCTCAATCGCTCGTGAAATCTGTCCTGCATTGAGTTCGATCACCTAGCAAGATGCGAGCCCAGGCCCGCTCTACAGCAATCATGGGAATGGTGGCGGGGAGGCGGGTCAGGTAGCGCACGTTATGCGTTCTCGGGCACCACGCAACGCATAATATGCGCAAGCGAGCTTCCACACCAGCCTGATCCGTAAGATGCGCTACATATCGCAGCGATGTCCCAATTGCTCACTCGCGACTTGATGACGCAGCCGGTGGTCACGGTCGGGCCGACTCGCCCTCTGCGCGAGGTCATCCAGCTCATGGAGTCGAACGGGATTCGTCATGTCGCAGTCGTCGAACCAGAGACGCTGCGCTTGCTGGGCCTGATTTCCAATCGCGACGTGTTGCGTAGTCAGGAAGGAAGCCTTTCGGGCACGGCCTCGGACGAGCAGCTCCATATGAACCGCTGGATCGAAGCTCGCTGGGTGATGACGAAAGAAGTGCGTACGGTGTATCCCCATACGCCTGCGCTCGAGGCGGCTACGATGCTTCGATCGCATGGGTACGGCTGCGTGCCCGTCGTTGAAGAAGGCCGCCTCGTCGGCATACTTACCGAGTCTGATTTCGTGGATTTCGCGATCCAGGCGCTCTCCGATCCAGGCGCCTGACGCCGCGCGTTCGGGTGAGCTGTCGCCTTCGCTTGGTAGCCTGGCATGGCGCTTGCCTTTGAATCAGCCATGACGATCAGAACCATCGTCGTGGGGTTGGACTTGGCTGAGCCGGGGGCTCGCGCCTTGAGGCTGGCGAGCGACACCGCCCGATCGACAGGCGCGGTGCTTTGGCTCGTACATGCGGCAGAGGGTGCGGAGAGTGAGGACTCGCCTCGAGCGCTTGAACGCGAGCGGCGCACCTGCGAGGCGGCCGGACTCAGTACCCAGACTTCCTCCGAGCCCGGCGAGCCGTGGGAGGCGATTCTTCGAACCGCCGTTGCGGTGCAAGCCGACCTCATCGCCGTCGGCGATGCCGCCATCTCCTCTGGCAGTTCAGAGCGGAGCCTCGGGTCCACCGCCGAGCGCGTCGTGCAACAGGCTCCATGTTCGGTCCTCGTTTCCTGCGGGGCGCTGCGGGAGGACTATCGAGGTGCTCGCATCGCTGTCGGCATCGATTTCTCGCCCCATTCCATCGAGGCGGCGCGCTGGGCGCGGGATGTCGCCAAGGCTGTCGAAGGACACCTTGCGCTCGTGCATGTCGCACCGGAGGCGACCACCGAAAGCGTTCACTCCGGAGTCATCGCGCGCCTCGAGCAGCTCGTCCTGAGCGAAGGGCTTCCGTCGAGCGCAACGATTCACGTGCTCGAGGGACCCGTCGGCTCGACCTTGTGCGACGCCCTCGCCGGCCTCGAAGCTGACCTGCTCTTCGTCGGTTGCCGCGGCGTCGAACGGCTCCGCGGGATGACGCTTGGGAGCGTGTCTCAGCACTGCTTACGTCACTCACCGGTGCCTGTCTTGGCGGTGCGCCCCTAGCGCTGCTCAGGCGCTAAACAGTGCTCGAAGGCGGGCGTGATTGTGCTCTCGCGGTTTGGCGGTGTCGATCCGAACGTGGGACGCGGGCGGTAGCTCTTCCACCGCTTCGAAGGCAAGCTCGAACGCCCCTAGGAGACCCGGGCGGGCGTCGCTCTCGTGGCCTGATAGAGACTCGCGCTTGGCGAGGCGCGCGAGCATCGTCTCCCTCGGTGCCGCGCATTCGACGAAGGTGAAGGGCACGCCGAGACGTGTCGACATCGCGAGCGCGCGTTCGCGCATGGCCGCGGTGCGAAACGAGGCGTCGAGGACCACCGGCCGCCCCGAACTGAGCACGGATTCTGCTGCTTGCCAGAGGGCGTCGTAGACCTTTGCCGTCGACTGATGAGAGTAGGGCCCCGACCAGGCCTTGCTCTCGAGCGACTCCTCGGCGCCCCGGCCAAAGAGGTGTTTGCGCAGGCGGTCCGAACTGACCACGGGCGCAGAGAGCAACTCGCCGATCGCAGACGCGGTGCGGCTCTTTCCGCTCGCGATGAGCCCGCCTACGGCAACGAGCCGTGGTGGGACCAGTGGGGGTCGTTCGAACGCCAGCGAGAGCATGAAGTAGCGGCGTGCCTGTGCCCTTGCGCGTTGGCGGACCACGGGCGATGCCTCGGCGTCAGCGGCCACGAAGGAGGAAATCTTGCCTCGGACGAAGGCGCGATAGCTCTCGTAGAAGTCGACGACGCGGTAGAGACCGTAGTCGCTCGACTCTCGGGCATAGGTGGACAGCAGTCGCTCTGCGAGATCAACGCGGTCGTGCCATGCCAAGTCCATCGACAAGAACGCGACGTCTGCGCAGACATCGCCGAAACGAAAACGTTCATTGAACTCGATGCAGTCGATGATCGAGATCGAGTCATTCTCGAAATACACATGCTCCAGTCGCAGGTCTCCGTGGCCGTCACGGACTCGCCCCGCACGCCTGCGTGTCTCGAAGCGCGCCTCGTCCGCGAGTACGTCGAGCTGCCACGATTCGATGGAGCGAGCCTCCGACGTGCTCAAATACTCGTCTAGCGAACCCTTCGTCTGCTCGAAATTCTCTCGCACATTCCGCCGAATCACCTCGGGGGTTCCGTGTGCCGAAGTCGCCTCATCGCAGCGTGCCTCTCTGTGAAAGTCTGCGATGCGTCTTGCGAGCAGGTCGATGTCTTCGAGTTCGAGAGCGCCGTGGAGCAGGCGCTGATCGGCCCGAGACTCTTCGGAAAGGCGTCGCATGTGCACCGCCCAGTCGACTACTGGTCCGCTGCCGCCGATCTCATGTCGCCCGTCTTCGGCCACCGTGATCGGTACGACTCCGATGTACACGTCCTGGGCGAGCCGTCGATTGAGACGAAGCTCTGCCTCGCAGGCCTGTTGCCTCGCCTCGAGCGTTCTGAAATCTAGAAAGCCAAAATCGACCGGCCGCTTGACCTTGAAGACGTCTCGCTCGCCGAGAAACACCCAGGAGATGTGGGTCTCGATCAGCTCTAGCCCGGTGGCTACGAGGTCGCCTTTGAGTCGTCCCATTTGCTCTCCGAGGCGAGTATAGCCGGATGTTGCGGGACGCTTCCGTGCCCGAGCGCGAAAATCTGCTTCGAACTGCTTCGAACTCGACCCAATTCCCCCGTTGCCCGCCTTCCGACTTGCGCTAGGAACCAGTCCGCGCGGGTCGCTGCACACCCCGCCGCATTCAAGAGCCTGTGAAGCGAAGAGGTAGGTGAGATGGCGAACTTCGAGATGCCAGTGAGCGAGTATATGAACACTCCCGTCGAGACCATTCGCATCGGCGAGAATTTGGTAGCGGCCAACCAGCTCTTCACCGGCCAGGGCGTTTCCGCGTTGGGTGTGGTCGACGACAATGGTGTACTCAAGGGGGTCATCTCACGAACCGACGTCCTTCACGCGGCGGTCTACACGCACGGCGAGACGTTTCGAATCCCCGAGCGCCCAGTGGAAGAGCTCATGAAGTCACCGGCGATACACGTCGGCCCGGATGCGCCCGTCGCACAAGCGGCGAGACTCATGCTCAGCGAGCACGTCCACCGCATCTTCATCGCCGAAGACGGGAAGCCCGTAGGCGTGCTTTCGACTCGCGACCTCATGCGGGCAGTCCGCGAAAAGCGACTGAAGACTCCCATCTCCGAAATCGCATCGCATTCGATCGTCAAAGTAAAGGCCGACGATCCGATCACACTGGCCGTCGAACGCCTCGATCTCTCCAACAAGCACGGCTTGGTGGTCGTCGAAGGTGACTTTCCGGTAGGCATCTTCGATCAGGCGGCGGCGATCGCGGCCCGTCGTCTTCCGCCTAGCACCGCCGTAGAACACGCCATGGACGTGCGCATCCTGATCCTCCCCGGTGGTATCGGCATGGGTCGCGCGGCGGAGCAGGCGTTCGGCATGAACGTTCGCCGCATCCTCATCGAGGACGACCTCGGGGTGGCGGGCATCGTCGGTGGCTTGGATTTCGCTCGAGTGATGGGCTGAGCTCTGCGCTCAGAGCCACTTCTGAATGTGCATTCCGAGCGCGCCCGGGCGCAGAGGTGATCGATTCTTCGGTCGGACTCGGAAACGGAGCTCGTGGCCGCCGCTCGCCTGAACCTCGAACGCGCCTTTCCAACTGCTGTGGTCTTCGGTCCCTTCAGTTTGGAACGGCACCACGATACGGGAGGTCATGTCGTGCAATTTCTTGCCGTGGGTGACCACCGCCTCCACATCGAGCTCTCGAGCATCGAGACCGGGGTGGCGTAGCGTCAGCTCGGCCGAGACGCTCGTGCCAACGATCACGTCCTCGCCGCTCAGTCCGCCGAAGCGCACGCTCTCCATGGCCACGTCACTCCACGCGGCTCGGAGCTCTTCCCCCAGGTCCGCAAGAGCGAAGAGCGGTCGATAGTTCGACTGCCGAAGCGCGACCGCGTCCTGCATCGCTGGCTCGTAGAACATGTCCGCGTAGTTGGTCACCATGCGCCGTGAAGAGAAGCGCGGGATGATGCTCGACATGCTGGCCTTCATTCGCTCGACCCATGCGAGCGGCATGCCGTTTTCATTGCGATCGTAGTAGGCGGGGAGGATCTCGCCTTCGAGGAGCGCCATCGTGACGGCTCGGTCGTAGGCGCTCGGGTCCTGAATCGATGAGGAGGGTAGGTCGATGATCCACCCATTGTCGCCCTGATACCCCTCGAGCCACCACCCGTCGTCGACGCTCAGGTTGATGCAGCCGTTCATCGCCGCTTTCATCCCGGAGGTCCCGCTCGCCTCGAGTGGTCGTGTCGGCGTGTTGAGCCAAACATCGCATCCGGCCAACATGCGGCGAGCCTCGTCGATGGAGTAGTCCTCCATGAAGATGATACGGCCTGCAAGGTCGGGCCGCTTCGTGGCCTGGTAAACCCGCTGAAGGAGTGCTTGACCGAGGCCGTCCGCGGGGTGTGCCTTGCCCGCGTAGATCATCATCGCCCCTGGGTTCGCGGTGAGCAGTTTTGCCAGGCGTTCGGGCTCGCTGAGGAGCAGGTCGGCACGCTTGTACGGTGCGAAGCGCCGCGCGAAGCCGATGAGAAGGCGGTCCTCGTCGAGCTGGTCGAGTGTGTCTCGCAGTTGCGACAGGTCTTCGCGGCGCCGCGTCCAGGTCTCGGTCAGATGCCCGCGAAGCCAGTCCACGAAATCCGTTCGGAGCTCACGATGAATCGACCAGATCTCTTCCGGATCGTGCTCTCGCAGCCAGTCCCAGGAGAACCGGTCCTCGATTCGATCGCGCCAGTCGGCGCCCATCTCACGTTCGAACAGGCGCTGCCAACGCGGAGCCACCCACGTCGAGACATGCACCCCGTTGGTGATGCTGGTGCAAGGGACGTCGTCTGCGTCGTCCAGCTCTGGATAGAACTGGAGGAACATATCTCTCGCGACCTCACCGTGCTTCGCACTCACGCCGTTGATGCGTTCCGCGTTGCGGACAGCGAGCGCGGTCGTCCCGAACTTGTTCGGCGCGCCGTCTGGCGTGCTTCCGAGCGCCATGAGCCGTGGCCAGTCCATGCGCAGGACCCGTTCAAACCGCGCGAGGTAAGGCCGAACGAGGTCTTCGACGAAATGATCGTGCCCTGCGGGGACCGGTGTGTGGGTCGTGAAAACCGTCGTGTTGCGAATGAACTCGAATGCCTCCTGAGACCTCAGCCCATGCCGCTGAATGAGATGCGCGGCGCGCGCGATGAGCAGAAATGCGCTGTGCCCCTCGTTCATGTGGAAAACGTCCGCGCCGATGTCGAGCTCGGTGAGGAGCTGATACCCACCGAGTCCGAGGATCATCTCTTGGCGAAGGCGATGCACCGAGTCGCCGCCGTAGAGCCGATTGGTGATCGCCCGGTCTTCGGGTCGATTCTCGGGAAGGTTCGTGTCGAGGAGAAACAGGGGGACCCGGCCCACTTGAAGTTGCCAGGCGCCGACCTGAACCGGGCCCGTCGGCAGAGGGACCGTGACCCGCATTCGGGAGTATTGCCCCGACATCACCGGGCGGAATGGAGGGCTCTCGAAGTCGTTATGGTCTCCGAGTGCCTCTTGGTGCCCGTCCCGGTCGATCATTTGGCGGAAGTAGCCATCGTGATAGGCGAGGCCCACGGCGCAGAGGGGCAGGTCGAGGTCGCTCGCCGCCTTGAGGTGGTCGCCCGCCAGGATGCCAAGGCCTCCGGAGTAGAGCTTCAAGAACCCCGCTACCCCGAACTCCATACAGAAGTACGCGATGCGAGGGTCTTTCGCGAGTGTCGACGCCAGCATCGTCTCGTGTGCGCGAGCGACGTCAGTGACGTACTCATCATCGAGTGCGAGGTCCATGAGCCGATCGGGCTTCACTTGGTCGAGCAGCGCGTGCGGGTTCTCTTCGAGTCGGAACCATAGCTGCGGGTCGATCTTCTTGAAGAGGGACGCCACTTCGGGGTGCCAGCGCCACCAGAGGTTCCCTGCGATTTCCTCGAGTGGCTGAAGCTCGGGAGGAAGCGCATTCGCCACGTTGAAGCTGCGAGTGTAGGGAACCGACTCCTCTCCCTCCTTCGTGGGTGGTTTCACGAAGAGGTTGAACACCCCCGAGCCGTCGGTGGGAATCGACGGAACACTGAGTCGTTCCATCGGAAGCTCTTTTCGTCTCGCAGCGCCGGCGGCGAGGGCTAGCCCATGGGCCTCTTCATAGTGTTCCATGAAGTTCGACCAATCCGTGAGCTCCGCGGTCTTCAGCGAAGCCTCTCGCAGCGCCTCCCGTCGCTCGGCCGGAAACTCGATGAACTCGAGTAGTGCTTGCTTGAGCGCGTCGCTGACCTCTTCGAAACCCACCCCCTCGCGCTTGAGCACACGAACGCCCGTGTCCCAACCCTCGCCCTGCGAGTCCACCCATCGGCCGAATCCGGCACGGTCGGTCGTCACGGCCGGCACTCCGAATGCGACGGCCTCGAGCGGTGTATAGCCCCAGGGCTCGTAAAACGATGGGAAGACACCCAAGTCGGCGCCGGGCAAGAGGTCCCAATACTTCTGCCGGATCAACGGATCGGTGCCGTCGAGATAGATCGGAACGTGAACCACGTGGACTGGCGCTCCAGCACGATTGTCCATGCCCAGCGCGTTGAGCTGGTTCGTAATCGGGTCGTTCGCCTCGTCGACCAGGTCATGCGTGCAACGGAGCGGTGCACCGGGCTCTCCTCCATACGCGCGGTCCCAAAGCGCGCGCTTCGGTTCGGCGTGGCCGGCTGGAAGCATCGCGTAGACGATCACTCGTTTGTTACCCTTGGCGGCGAGGTCGCCGGCCAAGTTCGCAGCGGCGTCGAAGTATACGTCGACGCCCTTGTTGATGTACTCGTATCGACCGGCGAGCGCGAAGATCAGCGTGCCGTCTCTGTCATACTCGTCGCCCGTCGTGAGCTCGGCGAGCTTGAACAGTTCCTCGCGGGCGGCCTGTCTCGCTTCGGGTGCTACCGGTCTCGCGCCGAAGCCGTTCGGAAGGACGACGTCGGGTTTCCTGCCGAGCAGGTGCTCACACTCGAGCGAGGTGATCTCGCTCACGGTGGTGAAGACGTCTGCTTCTCGCGCAGCGACGCACTCCATCGAATGCTTGGACGCGACATTGAGCTCTTTCGCGGCGACGTCCGCGTCGACGCTCGAAAGCGATTGGTAGAAATTCGGATCCGCGAGACGACCGGCAAGCGAACGACCGAGCATCGTCGCGTGGGTCGTGAAGACCGTGCCGATCTCCGGCGCCGCCTCTTGCAGATGGAGGATCGCTCCCGCGGACATCCATTCGTGCGCCTGAACGATGGAGCTCTGGCGAGCTGGGAGCAGGAACTGGTTCCGAATCCGTTCGATCACCATGCCTGCGGCGTGCGCGAAGAGCACGGGATCGTGGTAATCCCAGGCCCCGAATAGCGAGTCGAGCGCGTACTTCTCCCAGTACCGGCCGAGGATCTCGTCCTTACGAGCGTAGAGACTCGAATGATTGATCAGCAAGCAGCGCGGCTCGCCCGGGACGAGCCAGCGCCCCATCTCCACCCCGACCTCGAAGCCGCGAAGAGCCTCCGCGACGTCGGAGTCCCATATGTCCGCGCGAAACTCTGGTGCGACACCTTCTGCGCGGGGGATGTCCGGACCGATGGCGATGTAGCCATCCTCGCCGTGACGCTGCTGTACGTCCGGGACACGGCTTGCCAAGACCGTGTGAATCCCGCCCACCATGTTGCAGACCTCCCAGGAGATCTCGAAGAACACCGTCTTACTCATAGTCCAGCCCGTTTCTCGGCAGGCGCGAAAACCGAAAGGTTCAAGTCCTTCATGACGTTCATGTAGTGAATGAAGGCGTCGTACGGTCCCTCATAGGGGCTGAAGTAGTCATGTACCTCTGCGTCCGACGCCGACTTCGTTGCCATGTAATAAAAATGGTCGGAGGTTTGCAAGCGTCGCCATAGCGCCAGCAGATTCGAGTTGTTACGACGGCGTATGGCAGGCCCGAGCGAGTAGATTTCAGCAAGTGCGCGCTGCTGCATCGCATTGCCGCGCCACGCACTAATATCTCGGGCTTCATCCGCCCACGAGACCGTACGGTGAAAAGGCAGCTCGCCGAGTGCCGGATACCGATCGATCGCCTGACTCGGCGTCAGGATATCCCAATCGGGGTGGTTGAACAGCAACTCGGGGAGGTGCTCCAGAAACTCGAAGATGCCGGTCTCCCTCCACTGGTGCTCGCCGAATGTCTCGTAGTCCATGAAGAGATTGATCACGTCGCCGGCGCCGCTATGTCCGTGAACCCATCCGGCAAACTTGTCCGCCGTCAGCGGGTATTCTGCCCAGCCCCGGTTCGAGAAGCGAAAGGCGATGTCGTCGGAAAGCTTGTAGTTCTTGGCGAGAAGACGCATCTCGCGGCCTGCCACGTGGTAGACGAAGTTGGGACTGCGCCAGTCCAAGATGTCGTCGGCCCCCTCGCAGATCATCGCGTCGAAGCCGAGGTCGGCGATGAACTGGCCGATTTCGTCGTTGTAGATGAGCTCCGTGTTGCGGAACACGCGCGGTGTTTGTCCGAACTCGCGCTTGATCAGATCGAGCTCCATGTCGATCTGTTCCTTGTATTCGGCCTTGTCGTACAGCGCTGCGAGGCTGTGGTAGTAGGTCTCGGCTACGAACTCGACGGCGCCGCTCTTCGCGAGTCGAATGAAGCTATCGAGAACCTCCGGGGCGTACTTCTTCATCTGTTCGATCGCGACTCCGGTCACCGCATACGAAATGCGAAACCGACCGTCGGTGCGCTCGATCAGGCGAAGCATGGACTCGTTCGCGGGCAGGTAGCACTTGTCTGCCACCTTTCGCAGCACTTCGGCGTTGAGCTTGTCGTCGAAGTAGTCGTGGTCCCGGCCGACCTGAAGGGCTCCGTAGGGCTTCAAGCGGTAGGGCTGATGAACTTCAAAATAGAAACAAACCGACGGCATGATTCACCTCAAGCCTGAATGATGGACTCGTACACGGGGACCAGCTTTTCCGCAGCCGCATCCCAATGGATGTGGCGGATTTCTTCACGCGCGCGCTCGACGATGGTGTGGCGCAGCTCAGGCAGCTCGAGTAGGGCGACGATCTGGCTGGCCATCTTGTCGACGTCCCAGAAATCGACCTTGAGCGCGTTCCGCAGGATCTCCGAGACGCCAGACTGTTTCGACACGATCACGGGACGGTCGTGGCTCATCGCTTCGAGCGGTGCGATGCCGAAAGGCTCGGAGACCGAGGGCATCACGTAGACGGAGGCTGTCGAGAATGCACGCTCGATCTCGGCGCCGCGCAGCCAGCCGGGGAAGCGAAAGGACTCCGTGATCCCGAGCTCCTCGACCAGGGCTTCCATGCGCGGCAGCATGTCGCCAGAGCCCGCCATGATGAAGACGGCGTCGGGTACGTGTTCGAGCACCCGGGCGGCAGCCTGAACGAAGTACTCGGGCCCCTTCTGAAACGTGACGCGCCCGAGGAAGAGTACGACCGGGCCGGTGCTCGAGCGCTGTTCGGAGTAGGCCTCGACGGTCTCGTGGGCGTAGACCCCGTTGTGAACGACCGAGATCTTGTCGAGCGAGGTCGAATGAACTCGGTTGATGAGGCTTCGGGTGTAATAGCTCACGGCAACGACACGGGTCGCGTACTCGAGTCCCTGGCGCTCGATCGCAACGATGTCCCGATCGGCTCCCTGCCCCGCTCGGTCGTACTCGAGGCTGTGCACGTGAACTACGAGTGGGGCCCCGGCGCGCTGCGCGATCTCGATTCCGGCGGGAAACGTCATCCAGTCGTGGGCGTGCACGAGGTCGTATTTCTTCCCGGCCACCCGTCGGGCTGCCGCCACGGCGTACCGGGCGACCTCGGCGAATAGATCGTCGCCGTAGTGTCCGGCGCCCTCGAAGGCTTGGGCCTCCTCCGCGAAGACGGCATCGTCGCCAGGAACATGCGCATGCTCGAGGCGCGTGATCGCGCTTGGGGGGACCGGAATGGCGGGCACTGCCTGAGTGGCGACCCGACGCTCGTATTCGGCTCGAGGCAGCGAGCCTCCGCGAATCAGCTCCTGGTAGGTCGCTCGGTCGAGGTACGGCTTGAGCATGGCGGGGACGTGCACCATCCGGATCTCTGCCGGCACGTCGGCCTCTTCACGCTGCCCTGCGGCCGCGACCTCAGAGGTCGGAACCGGATCCGTGGCGAAAGTCGGTTCGGACGACACTGGCTCTGCGATTGCTTCGACGAGCGGGAGCTCGCTTTGCACGTGCTGCACTGGCTCGACCTGGCTCGGCGCCGCGGACGCCGCCCCAAGCAGGTGCATGTGCGGAGCGTCTTCTTCCCCGTAGAGCTTCGGCACGAGGAAGTCGATCTCGACCCCACGCCGCGCGAGCGCAATCGTCAGTCCCTCGCATGCGGTGCCAAGGCCGCCGCTGATGTGAGGAGGATACTCCCATCCAAGCATCAGGATTCTCATGGGCCAGCCAGCTTCGCGACCCGGAGCACCTCGGAGACGCTCCATGCCTGTGCCGGGGCACCCCCAGGCCGATGCGGTGCGTCGCCGTCGAACACCTCGCCGATCTGGCCGATGCAGCCTTCGGTTCGAAGGTGTGCGCTCAGCGCGGCCAGCACTGGCATCATTTCAGCTTTGGCGGCCTCGGGGCCTTCGATCGAATCGACGGCGTCGGCGTAGATGCCGAGGAGCCAGGGCCAGACCGTACCCTGATGGTACGCTCGGTCGCGTTCGGTCTGCGCGCCGCGGTAGAATGGCTGATAGTCAGGGTCGTCTGGCGACAGCGTGCGAAGCCCAACGGGAGTCAGGAGCTTGTCGCGGACGGCTTGCAGGGCCCGCTGCTTCCGGACCTTGTCGATGGGAATCCCTGGCAGCATCAGCGCCCACAGCTGGTTCGGGCGAAGCTTCCGGTCGGGCTCCTTGCCGTCGTGTGTGTCGGTCAAGAAGCCCTCATCTTGAAGCCAGAATCTTTCCTCGAAGTGATCGGACAGTTTCTTCGCCGTTTCGCCCCACGTTTGCAGGAACTCTGGACGAAGTCTCTTCGCCCATCGGAGCGCCGTCTGAAGGCCAAAGAGCCAAAGGGCGTTGAGGTCGACGACGTACCCTTGCCGTGGTGTCACCGCGTGGCCGTCTACGAGCGCGTCCATCCAGGTAAGTGCCCATGGTCCATGATCGACGAACAGGAATCCCTCCTCGTCGACGCGAACCCGTGGGTCGGCTCCGGCCGCGATCTCTTCGATCAGGTCGAGGCAGGTTTCTTGTAGCGCGGTCACGCGTTGGCTTCGGGTCCGTTTGGCGACCAGCGCCGTGGCGCGAATGAATAGGAGGGTCGCGTCGATCGCTTCGCCGTTCGAGGGCACGTCGCCGCTTTGCGGGATGTTCGGGATGAGACCGTTCTCCCGGCGGCTTGCGAGCGATTCGAGAACGTCGACGGCTTTGCCGACCTCATCTCGGGCGAGGCAGAGCCCCGGTAGCGCCAGGAGCGCGTCACGCGACCACTCCCCGAACCAGGGATATCCGGCGATGATGCCGGTTCGATTGCCTTGGAGCTCCACCAAGTACGCTTCGGCCGCATCTTCGAGCTCTTGCACGAAGGAGCGATGTGGCGAGAGCAGCGAGGTGAGCACCTGAGGCTCGTGGCTCTTCGCAGGGCTCGTTCCGAGACGGACACAGAACGCACCGTCGTGCTCGAGTCTCACTCGGAACTCGCCGGGGGTGAATAGATCTTCCGCGTCGTCGTACCCGCGCGCGCGTTCCCACGCATAGTGCACGCCTTCGTACCAGTGACCGTCCGCGTGAAACGCGCCCGAGACCCCGTGCAGGCTGGCAACGAGCGGTGGAACGCCCTCGTATGGGTGCAGCGACACTTGCAGCGACCCGCCGTGCTCGACCTCGATCTGGCCGTTCATGAAGGGGTTGGCGAACGTCAGATCATGAATTGGCCGACAGCGAATCAAGGGTCGGAGCCGGACGTTCACCGGGCCGGTCAGGCCCTCGATCGAGTAGCGAATCCAAACGGCATCGGCCTCGTCTTCGAGCCAGAGCTCGCGGGTCAGCGTCAGGCCGGCAAACGAATACGTCCATCGCGGCATCGGCTCAAAGCGCGTGAGGTAGTCGATGCCCTGAGGTTCGATCGTGTTGCCCCAGTCATAGCTGTGAAGGCCCACTTCGCCCTCGTCCCCGACGTCAAACCACTCCTCGAGCTCGGCGACCATGTTGACCGGTTCGCCCATTCCAGGCTCCCGAACCGTGAGAAGACTGTGGTACTTGCGACGCGGGCATCGATCGATGGTTCCCATCGCAAACGAGCCCCCTCGATTGCTCGTCAACCACTCGGCATCGGGCAGGGTCGCCAGGGCGAGCTCTTCTTGGTCGTTTTTGGGCGGCCCGGACAGGAGTCGGGGGCCCGGCGCGCGGTCGGATGGATGAGGAAACCAGCTAGGCAAGATCACGATGCACTCCCCTGAGACCCCCGTGAGGTGAGGTCGAACCTCTTCTGCAAAGCAGAAGACGTGCCAAAGCCTGGCGCGAAGACTTCCTTCATTCCGTCACAACTTGCCAACATTCGCTGGCTTAGGGTGCAAGTGCTGCGGGTTCAAGGTCAGAGGGTGCAACGCGTGCGCGGGCTCAAGCTCGCGCCTCGTACCACGAGCGCTCGAGCGCTTCCTGGTCGTCTGGGTGGGCGATGGAAGTCAGGAGCTGCGCGCGTTCATTGAGCGTCTTGCCATACAGGTCGACGGCGCCGTTCTCGGTGATGATGAAACGCACGTGCGCTCGGGTCGTGACGACTCCGGCGCCCGCGCGCAGGGTTGGCACGATTCGGGGGACACCCTTTGCGGTACGGCTCGTCAGAGCGATGATCGGCTTACCCCCCTCGGAGGTCATCGCGCCGCGGATGAAGTCCATCTGCCCACCGACGCCCGAGACGACCCGGTGCCCGATCGAGTCGGCGCACACCTGCCCCGTCAGGTCTACCTCGATCGCCGAATTGATGGCGGTCACCTTCGGGTTTCGATTGATCACCGATACACGGTTCACGTAACCGATGTCGTACTGAGTGACTCGGGGATTGTCGTCGATGAAGTCATACAGACGCTTCGTCCCAACGACGAAACCGGAGACGGTCCGCCCCGGATGCACCTTCTTCAGGCTATTGTCGACCGCGCCGCACTCGAGCAAGGGCAAAAGTCCATCCGACCACATCTCGGTATGGACCCCAAGATGGCGATGGCTCTTGAGAGCCGAAAGCACGGCATCTGGCACCGCCCCGATGCCCATCTGTAGCGTGGCCCCGTCTTCGATCATGTGTGCTGCGTGGTGGCCGATCGCGAGCTCTTCGTCGCTCGGTGGCGCCGGCGGAGACTCGGGGAGGGGAGCGTCGTGCTCGACGAGCCAGTCGAGCTCATCGATGTGCACGAACCCGTCGCCGTGGACCCGTGGCATGTGCCGATTCACCTGGGCGATGACGACATTCGCCGAGTCCACTGCGGCTCGGGCGACGTCGACGGACACTCCAAGGCTGCAGTAGCCGAAGCGATCCGGAGGGGAGACCTGCACCATGGCGACGTCAATCGCGCGTCGCCCAGAGCGGAAGAGCTGAGGAATCTCGGAGAGAAAACACGGCAGGTAGTCGACGCGGTCGCCGTCGAGCTGCCGCCGCATGTTGTGACCGACGAAGAGATTGGCGACGCGAAACGATTTGGCATACTCGGCGTTCGCGTACGCAGCTTCCCCCGACGTGTGCAGGTGGATTAGCTCTACATTGCGTAGACGCGGGGCCTCGCCCACCAATGCGTCGACCAGGGCGAGGGGGGTTGCCGCCCCGCCATGGAGGAACACCCGTTGGTTCGAGTTCACATGGTTGACGGCTTGGTCTGCGGTACAGAGCTTGTTCATGGGTTCTCGGTTGAGGGCTCGGGTGTGGGTTCCGGTTCGGGGGAAGGCTCGGGGGGTGGGTTTCGTCGTCGCTCCAGATCGACCTCGAGAACGGGGTAGGCTTCGGGCTGCGTCATGGGCCCTGAGGTGCGGTCGACGTTGCCGATCGGGGGTTCGACCTTCGTTTCGGGCTCGTACTCCCGAGCCATACCCATCTCCGTGCCTTGTGCTCCGCGCACTCGGCCGCTCGCGCAACCGAGGGCCAGGCCAGCGAGCGCCAATGTGGTGACCGCGATCCGCGTGCGCTTCCCTAGCTGAGTCATTGCTTCGCTTTCTGACGCTCGCTGGGGGTCAGGGCGGGCTTCACTTGGAGCATTCCGTGACACTGGTTGCACGCCGAAAGGAGTCGTCCGAACACCTCAGCCTGATCCCAGCTCGTGGGCTTGTAGTCCGTCGCCTCTCCAGGCTTCGGGACATACTCGTCTTCTCCGGCCTTTCCTTGAACCGCCGCCGCGAATGCAAGGTCGTGCACTTCGTAGGCGAGCCGGGTCACTCCGCTGTGACTCTCCTGATCCGGTCTGTGCGAGCCGTGGAGTGGCGCCTCGGCGAGAACCTCGGCCGCCGACTGAAAGGCGGTCGTCGAGTCGCTCAGGAGGGCCTCCCACATCCGCTCGATCGCCCAGTAGTGGCGGCGCATGTGCATCTTGATGTCTTCTCCCTCGGGCGCGGGATCGAGCTTGATGGGCGGTCCGCGATTGACGGCGTGGTGGCACTGGCCGCAGGCGTACGATAGGCGGCCGAACGACATGCAGGCCTCTTCGAGGTCGCTCGAAGCTCGGACCTGCTCCGCCAACTCCTTCGTGATGCGAGCGTACTCCTTGCCCTGCTCGGGGGGCGGGACGTGCTCCATGAAGAATGCGAGCTTTCGCATCGCCTGCTGTGCGACTTCGAGATCACCTCGGATCAGTGCGTCTCGGGCTACGATCGAGAGGGTCGCGTGGTCCTTCATGACCTCGTCGAAGCCCTCCGGCGTTGCTTCCTCCGGAGCGGCGGGCCTGGGCCCGCATTCGCAGCCGCTAAGAAGCGCAAGCGTCATTCCCAGCACTATGAGCCGACCCATCATCAGGCCCCTATCATGCGCCGTCCGAGCGCTCATTCAAGAGCCATCAGTCATCGTGCGTGAGAAGAAGCGGCACCTTGCTCTCGTGCAAGAGACGCCTCGCGACCGAGCCGATTAGCAATCGCTCGATCCCGCTCTTGCCGGTGGTGCCCGCGCACACGAGCGTCGCACCGACATCGTCTGCGATTTTGAGGATGCTTTCAGCTGGATCGCCGGTGACCAAGTGAACTTGCGTCGTTTCTGCATCCGCTGGGAAGAGCTCCTCGGCGTCGGCTTCCAGCATCTCCTGCAGCCCTAGGCGTAGGGCTTGACGTCGCTTCTCGGCCGCTTCTCCGACGACCGCGCCACGATCGGTGTACTCGCCCCACACATCCAGGTAGCTGTGCACCAAGTGAAGCGGGCCGCGGGTCACGTCATGGATGGCGGCGGCGACTTCTGCGGCCCGTTTCGCTGGTCCCGAGAAGTCGTAGCAGATCAGGATCGAGCTTGGGAGCTGCTTGCCTCCAGGCGGTACCACGAGGATCGGTGTGTGTACGGTCTTGACGACGCGCTCGGTGACGCTTCCGTACATCAGCTTCGCGACGCCGCTTCGGCCGTGAGTGCCCATGACGACGAGATCGACGTCGTGCTCTTTCGCGTAGTCACGGATCACCTCGTGGGCGGTGCCTTCTCGGATGGCCGTGAAATGCTCGACTCCCGCGTCCGCCAGCCGCTCGGCTTGGGCATCGAGCGCTTGCTGGGAGTCGTTCAGGATTCGAGTCACGGCTTCGGGGCCTGGGCTGTAGCTCAGGTCCATCAGTAGATAGGTGGGGACCACCGGGCTGTGCAGCAGATGGACCTTCGCCGAGCATTGCTTGGCCAAGGCCACGGCGTAGCCCATCGCGCTCTGCGCGTTCTCCGAGAAGTCGGTCGGGACGAGAATCTGATTGATCTTCATATTCGGTCTTTCGAGCAAGTGGTCATCCGCGCGATCAGCCGCCGAACGTGTCGCCTGGGATGAGATTATCGCGAAGGAGTTTGTCGTTCACGTAGTCGCGCTCTTCGTCTTCGATGTCATCGCGAAGCATTTGTGCGAGTTTCGACACGGATGCTGCGAGGTCTTGGGTAGAGCTGGCTTCCCGAATCTGGTCTACCAGGCGATCTAGCTCTCGCCGCTGATCGGCATGCTCGCTGTGAAGGTGTCGCACGCGTTCCGGGCCGAAACCGTCCGCCTCGCTGATCGCCGGCGCCATGTGCTCTTCTTCGAAATTCATATGCAGCTCGAGGATTCCGCGGAGTCCGTAAGCCGCGCGTTTCACCTGCTCGGCTCCGACCTCGCCGTCCGCGAGCTGAGCCACACCGGCCTCCAGCTCCGCGAGCATCTGTTCGATCTCCCGGTGCTGACTCAGGACCTTCCGCCGAACTTCGGAAGGCATCAACGGTTTGTCGGCCATGGTTTCCTCCGTGTGCTGCTCCAGCAGGCAATAGCTGCAAAGACTGCGCCAACGCTTTAGCAGCATTTCAGGAATCGCGGCACGCAACTTCTGCGCTCGCATGGAATCTTTCGCAGATGGTTCGTGTTTTCTGGCTATGCTTGCGCGATCATCCCGTGTCAGTCGTTGGCACGGAGATTGATACTGGCAGAGGGGCAGATGGACCGACCTCAGACGATTCTCGTTGCTACGGACTTCTCGGATATCTCCGATGAGGCGCTTCGTGCCGCTTCACTGTATGCGCGCACATTCAACTCTCGCGTGATCGTGACTCACGTGTTCGATCCGGCCCCCAATGTGCCGCCTGTGGTCTGGTCGCGGCCCGATCTGCTCGAACGCAGCATCCGGGTCGAGATCGAAGAGGCCATTCGCGAGACGCTCACCGGGAAGACCGCCGCCCTGCTGAAGGGCGTGTCCGAGGTCGAGCTCTCGGTCGTCCAGCACCCGTCACCGGGGCGGGCCTTGGTCGAGCTCGCAGAGGACGAGAACGTCGATCTGGTGATTCTCGGCTCCCATGGGCGGAGCGGTCTGACCCGAGCATTTCTCGGCAGTGTTGCCGAGCGAGTCGTGCGGCATGCGCCGTGCCCCGTGTTGGTGGTTCGCGGTCGCTGCGATCACAAGCCCAAGGATGGAGAGTAGCCCGTGTCATTGATTCCCCGTTTGGTCGTCGCCTACGATTTCTCTGACCCCGCGCGGCGCGCGTTCGAGCTCGCCGTGTTCATGGGCCGCCAGCTGAAGGCCGAGGTTCATGTCGTGACCGTTCTCGATTCGAAGGAGTCGACCGGCAGCGCTGGCACCAAGGAAATCGAGGACCTGCGCCAGCTTCTCGAGATGCGCACTTGTGGAACCGTAAACGCGGACGACCTTCAGATGCAGTGCCACGCTGTCACTGGAGAGCCGGCTGACGCCATCGTAGCCATGGCCCGCGAAATCGACGCGCCGCTCATTCTATGTGGCACGACGGGAAAGGGCGCCGTCGCCCGGACCTTACTTGGTAGCGTCTCTCACGAGCTCGTTCACAAGAGCGGGGCGATCGTCATGTCCGTGCCGTAGTGGAGTACTACGAGCCTGGGCCGACGAACGGAGCTTCGACCACTCTCGTCCCCTTGCCTTCTTCCCGGCCTTCCATCGCGATGGTCACCTTCAGCTTGATACCGGGCTTCATCTCCGATGCGGGGAGGACGGCGAGGATTGGCAGATACGTGCTCCCGAGCGAGTCGAGCTCGACGCGGGTCTGCGGAATGATGTATTCGAGGCCCGTCTCAGTTTCGTGCGTGACCACGAAGGCCTGACGCGCATTGGTCTTGTTGACGAGGTGCACACGAACCGAGTTCCGTACCTGGCCGTCGATCACCGAAAACGGAGCCCCTTGATGCCGCAAGACGTTGGCTTCGAACTCTGAGCTCTGTGTGAACGCGAACGCCGCTCCGACGAGCCAGAGCGTGGCGATACCGCCGTAGAAGAAGAGTCGCGGGCGGCCGATGCGCTTTTCTCTTCCTTCGAGACCGTTCAGCGAGTCATAGCGAATCAGTCCCTGTGGCCGATCGACCTTGGTCATGATCTCGTCGCATGCGTCGACGCATGCCGCGCAGCCGATGCACTCCATTTGCAGCCCGTTCCGAATGTCGATGCCCGTTGGACACACGACGACACAGCGCTTGCAGTCGATGCAATCGCCATTGCTCGAATCGCTCGCCTTGCCGCGTGGCTCGCCTCGGTTCTCATCGTATCCGATGACCATGGTATCCCGGTCCGTCATCGCGGACTGGAGCCGGCCGTACGGGCAGACGATCAAACAGAGCTGCTCGCGAAACCAGGCGAAGTTGAACCAGAGAATGCCCGACATCACGATGACCCAGGTGAAGGCCGTCGGGTGCTCTGCCGGGTTTCGCTGCACCATATCCAACACCGAGGGAAGCGACACGAAATAGCTGATGAAGACGTGGGAGAGCAGCAGCGCCAGCACGATGAAGATTCCGTGCTTGAGCGTCTTTCGCCACAGCTTGTCGAACGTGAAGCCCGCGGCGTTTCTTCGGAGTCGCTGCGCCCGCGGACCCTCGATGGCCCGCTCGACCCGTCGGAAGACGCCTTCGAGGAAGACCGTTTGTGGGCAGGCGTAACCGCACCACAAGCGGCCCTTGATCGCGGTCACGGTAAGCAGGGTGAGGCCGACACCGCTCAGCAAGAAGAACATCAGCCAGAAGTCCTGCGCATTGAAGACCGCGCCGAACAAATAGAACCGACGATTCACGATGTCCATGAAGACCGCCGGATGCCCCCCGACCTTCACGAACGGGAGCAGTACGTAGATGGCGATCAGTACCGAGAAGATGACGTAGCGGAGGCGAGTGAAGCGCCCGTGTACGTCAGCCGGATGAACGTAGTTGCGACTGCCATCCGAGCGAAGAGAGCTAGCGTGTTCTTCGACGACTGGCAGCTTCACGCTCATGGGGCGTCTTTAGGGTCAGCCACGTCTTCGACAAGCTCCGCATCGGGGTCCCACTCGACGGCGTATTCCTCGACGGGCTTACCGCCTTCGAGGTTGGTGTTCCGCATCGTGAGCACATACGCCACGACTTGGTTCACACCGGTTTCACCGAGGATCGGTGCCCAAGGCGGCATGCCCTTTTCGGCGATGCCAACACTGACGATCTTGTGAATGTCCGTCGGAGCGCCGCCGTGGACCCAGTACTTGTCGGTCAGGTTGGAGCCGAGACCGACTCGGCCCTGTCCTTGATCGTGGCAGGCATAGCATTGAGCCATGAAGATCTCCTTGCCCGAAGCCACGGAGGTTCCGTCGAGTGCCATCGCGTCGAGCGACTCGTCGGTGACGATGCTGCGCTCGGCCTCGGCCGCGGCTACCGCCTCGGCGTACTGCTGCGGCTGGAGCTTCCCGATGCCGTACTCGTGATAGTAGAACCAGTAGACCAAGCCGAACGCGACTGCGCCGTAGAACGTGAGCAACCACCAGGTTGGAAGGTTGTTGTCGGCCTCCTCGATACCGTCATAGACGTGTAGGATTTCGCCTTGGATTTCATCGGTTCGCTTGCCCTCACTCATGGGGTACCTCCAACTCCTCTTCGAGGGGGATCCGCGCGTCGTGGTCCACCTCGGCTGCGCTCATTCGCATCACGCGAACGACCACGACCAGAAAAACAATGAAAAACAGGATGAGCGCCAGCACTGGGTAAAGCAGCGCTGGGCTCTGTGAGAAGAACTCGGAGGCGAAGCGGCCCATGGCTACTCCTCCCCGTTTGCGGCGGCGAGTGGCTCCGCGTCTGGTGTCTTGCCAAGTCGTTGGAGGTAAGCGATCAGCGCGACGAGTCGGCTGTTGACCACGAGCTCGCACTCGTCGGTCATCTCCTCACACACCTTCACGCCCCCTTCATTCGCGAGCCCTGCGGCGATGGCCATGGCGGCCATTTGCGCGTTCTGCTCGGCTGTCTGAATGTCAGCGGCATCGTACGGGACGCCGACGCTCCGCATGGCACGAAGCTTCGTCGGTGTCTCGCTGAAGTCGAGCGTTTCCTTCGCGAGATGCGGGTAGGGCGGCATGTTCGAGCCGACCGAGATCTCGCGAGGATTGATCATGTGCTTGTAGTGCCAGACATCGGCGTACTTGCCTCCGACGCGGGCCAAGTCCGGTCCGATGCGGCGTGAGCCCCACTGGAACGGATGGTCGAAGATCGAGTCGTCCATCGTCGAGACGGCGCCGTATCGGGCGGTCTCCCAGGTGAACGGCCGGATCATCTGCGAATGGCAGGTGTAGCAACCTTCGCGGAGGAATACGTCGCGCCCCTCGAGCTCGAGCGGCGTGTACGGCACGTTCTTCGTATTGCGAATCGTCTCGGGGACCGAAATCACCATGGGGATGATCTCGGCGACTCCGCCAACGAGAATCCCGATGACGACGAGCGTCGTGAAGACACCCGCGCGCCCTTCGAGAGCGCTATGCCATGGCACGCGATCTTCGCCGCGACCTCTCATCGCGACGGCGATTGCGCCGACTCCCCACATCAGCGCCGTGATGGCGAGGGCGGTGCTCATCAGGCCATCGAAGAAGGCCATGCCGAAGAGCAAGCTCATGATGATGATCGCCGAGATGACCGGCTGACCGAAGAGAAGCTTCGGCCATGGGATGTCGCGCTCGCGCGGCTCCGTGACGACGGCCACCTCGATCTCCCCGTCGACGGGGGCTCCGCTCCGGGCGGTCTTGATGAGGTTCCATGCCATGAGCAGGATGCCCGAGATGTAGAGGATGCCCGAGATCAGGCGCGCCCAGTACATCGGACGAATCGCGAGGTAGGTCTCGACGAAGTTCGGGTAGAGGAGGCCGCCCGTTTCGCTAACGGCTCGCCACATCAGGCCCTGGGTGATGCCAGCGACCCACATCGAGATGACGTAGATGAGGATGCCGACCGTCGCGATCCAGAAATGGAAGTTGGCTGCGGCACGCGAATGGAGCTTCGTGCCGTAGAGCCGCGGCACACACCAGTAAAACATGCCGGCGGCCATGAGACCGTTCCAGCCAAGGCCGCCGCTGTGGACGTGCCCGATGATCCAGTCGGTGTAGTGAGCGAGGCCGCTGACGCTCTTGATCGAGAGCAGCGGACCTTCGAAGGTGCTCATGCCGTAGAACGTCACGCCGGCCGCGAAGAACTTCAGAACGGGGTCTGCACGAAGCTTGTCCCAAGCGCCCCGGAGTGTGAGCAGGCCGTTGAGCATGCCGCCCCAGCTTGGAGCCCAAAGCATGAGGCTGAACACCATGCCGAGGCTCTGCGCCCAGTCGGGGAGGGCGGTGTAGAGCAGATGGTGCGGGCCCGCCCAGATGTAGAGGAAGACCAGACCCCAGAAGTGGACGATCGACAAGCGATACGAGAAGACCGGTCGTTCGGCAGCCTTCGGAAGGAAGTAGTACATGATACCGAGAATCGGCGTCGTCAGGAAGAAGGCGACGGCGTTGTGGCCGTACCACCACTGCACGAGCGCATCCTGTACGCCTGCGAACACCGGGTAGCTCTTCACCATCGAGACCGGAATCTCGAAGCTATTGACGATGTGCAGAACCGCGACCGTGATGATCGTCGCGATGTAGAACCAGATCGCGACGTAGAGGTGTTTCTCTCGGCGCTTGGCAAGCGTCCAGAAGAAGTTGATGGCGAAAATGACCCAGATCAGCGCGATCGCGATGTCGATCGGCCATTCCAACTCTGCGTACTCTTTGCCCGTCGTGATGCCGAGGGGAAGACTGACTGCGGCACCGACGATGATGAGCTGCCAACCCCAGAAATGGATGGACGATAGAATGTCGGAGGCCATCCGCGCTTTCGTCAGGCGCTGGGTCGAATAGTAGATGCCTGCGAAGAGCATGTTGCCGACGAACGCGAAGATGACGGCGTTCGTGTGCAATGGCCTCAAGCGGCCGAACGACAAATACGGCGGCAGGTTCGCCGGCCAAAACGCCAATTGAAGGGCGATGATGATCCCGACCAGCATGCCAACGATGCCAAACAGCACCGACGCCCATATGAACTGGCGGACTACCTTGTCGTTATAAACGATCCGCTGAGTTTCCATTCTCGTCCTCTTCCCTCTCCGTCGTTGGGGTCACTGTCTTTTCGTCGTCAAGCGGTAGCAAAGCGAGTCGATCGGCTTGATCGAAGGTGCCTTGCTTCACGGTCCACGCGAAGAACGCGACGGCGACGCCGACCAGTAGCACGCTAACGAATATCAGTAAGATCAAGATCTCCATCGGAGCCTCTTGCCCGAAAGCATCATCACCGTGTACCCGAGCGTCAGGAGCGAGCTCAAGGGCATCAGCACGGCAGCCACCCAGGGCTTCATCAGGCCCGCGAGTGCGAGCGATACCGCGACCAAGTTGTAAGCGATTGCGAATGCCAGAATCCTGCGCACCACGTGCGCCAAGGTATCAGAAGCGCGCAGAACTTGCGCCACCGGGTGCAGCCCGGGGGACACGAAGTAGAAGTCACATCGCGATGCCATGAAGGGTCGATTCACTGCTGGGGTACCGGAGCAAGCTGCCTCTCTCATGGCAACTTGGTCGTTCAGTCCATCGCCCACGAGCAAAGTCCGTGCCGGTTCGTGGGCGCGCACGTAGGCGGCTTTCTGTTCAGGCGTTTGGGAGCCGATGCACGCGTCGGCGGCCAGCCCGAGCGTGGCACCGAGCGCCGTCACGCGTCCCTGTGCATCCCCGCTCAGAATCGTGAGCTCGTATCCGCGTGCCTCGAGCTTGTCGACCTCGTTGCGGGCGCCCGGGCGCAATTGTTCGTCGGTATCGAGACTGGCCAAGACGACGCCATCGGCGGCAAAGCAGAGATCGGTTTCGGGGACGACCGCGCTGGCGGCCCACGCCGGTGCGCCGAGTCGGTAGCGAACGTTGCCGCGGCTTGCCGAGATCCCGAATCCTGTCTGCTCTTCGACTTCGAGCTCGGTGAAACGCGCGGAAGGGTGGCCCTCGAGCGCCCTTCGCACGGCAACGCTCTTGGGATGCGCGCTTCGGGCCGCCATGTTGTAGAGCAGCTCGATTTGCCCAGCCGTGAGGCGCTCGAGAGCCATCGGGTGAATCACCTCGAGTGTGCCGGTCGTGAGTGTCCCGGTCTTGTCGAACACGATCCTGGTTATCGCCCGGACACGGTCGAGAAAGTCACCCACACGCACGAAGACTCCCGCGCGCCGGAGCTGGGTCAGCACTAACTCGTAGGCGAGGGGGGCGGCGATCCCGAACGCGCAGGGGCAGGTCACGACGAGGACCGCGGTACCGACCTCGATCGCTCGAAGCGGCTCGCCACTTCGCCACCACCAGTACGCGATTCCCGTGGCTGCGAGCGTTACGACCCCGATGACGTAGACGCGGGATAGACGTGACCACCAGCGCGTCGACAGAGGGCCGTCCCCGGACAAAGCCGGATCGCTTCCGAGCAGCCCGACCAGCGACGAGGAGGCGAAATCCGTGAGCGCCACTCCAGAGAAGGCTCGATCGCCGACGTTGAATGCGCCGGCCGGGATCGAGCCGCCCTTTTCGAACCGACGGGGCCGGCTTTCGCCGTCGATCCAGTCGAGGGAGCAGCGGACTCCGTCGTCCAGGACCTCGAGCTCGATGGGCACCAAGTCGCCTGGCGCGATCAAGAGACGGTCTCCCTCACGGACGCCAATGCAGTGAACGATGCGTACGACGCCGTCCTTCACCTCGCGTGTCAGCAGACTCTCCGTGCCGTCATCGGCGAGGAGTTGGGCCCGGTTTCGCTCGAGCATGCGTTGCTGCAGCCAACGGCCGACGAGCATCAGCGCGACGAAGACCGTCAAGGTGTCGATGTATGCGGCCTGGCCCGATGCGAAGAAGAACGACCAGGTCGATCCGGCGAAGGCGAGGACGATGCCGAGAGCGATCGGCACGTCGAGGTGAAGCATCCGGCCGCGTACCGCCCGAAGCGCGGAGCTGATGAAGACCGAGCCTCCGACCAGCACGGCCAAGACGCCGGCCGCGTAGCTCAGGTCGTTCAGGAGCTCGTAGACCGGGCCTTCACGCAGCCCGAGGTAGATGGCGGCGCCAAAGAGCATCACGTTCAACGCAAGGGCAGCGCAGATGCCGACGCGGAGCAGCAGATCGTCCGAGGTTCGGGCGACTCCGGACCTCGACGGGCCAAGCAGGTAGCCGAGGTCTTCGACGGCATCGACCCACTTGGCAAGTTCGAACTCGCGCGAGACGCGAAGCTCGATCCGGCCGAGGGCCGGGTTGATCGACATGGTGCCCACCCGGGGGCCGCCGTGGCGCCGAAACAACTCCTCGATGAGCCAGACGCACGCTGCGCAGTGAATTCCTTGGATGTCGAGCTCGACGCGCGAGACTCCTTCGCTGCCTTCGCGCTCCTCTTCGAGCAGCTCGAGCCACTTGTGGTCGACATGGCGAGAATCGAGGTCGGCCGGTGGGAGGCCCGGCCCGCGACGCAAATCATAGTAGCGAGTGAGGCCGGCCTTGTTCAGGATCGCGTGTACCGTGCGGCAACCTCTGCAGCAGTACGGGGCGAACGCCTCGCTGACCAGCGGTTGGGCGCAATGCACGCAACGCGCGGCGCTCGGCAGAGACTGTCTCGCGTTGGGTTCACAGACGGCGGGTGTAGTGGTGGTCACGGGGCGTGGTGATGGTGATCGTGAGGATCGGTCGATTCGGTTGCGCTCCCATCCTCTGCGGCGGGCGTGTGGCAACCGGGCTCGCCCTCGTGGCGAAGCGCATGAACGGGTCGAATGACGAACAGAATTGCCCCAAGCGCCAGCACGGCCGCGAGGAAGCGCGATGTAGCCGGTCGCGGGCGCCTCGAAAATCGCTCGAACAGCCATGCGGCGCCGATGAGTCCCACGCCGCTGACCACCGAGAAGGCCAGCATGCTCAGCGAACCGAGGATCGGGCTTGCCGTCGAGGCAGCGATCAGCACGGCCGCAGCCAAGGCGCCGCATGGGAGAAGCGCCGTGCCGAGGCCGACGAAGAAGGGGTGGCGGCCAAGCGCCTGAAGCGCGCGTGAGCCTCGCGACTCGGAGGTCGGGGTCTCTTTCGTTCGCAGGGTGATGAGCGGCTGGTGTGGCTTTCGCCAGAGGCGGAAGGCGGCGAGCCCTAGGCCGATCGCGAGCGACCAGCTCAGCAGAGCTCCGCCCCAGGCTCCTGGGAGGCTGACCGCGGTCGCCCCGCCGACTGCGCCTGCGATGGCGCCAAGCACTGAGTAACTGGCGAAGCGTCCGAGCTGATACCGCGCTTGTCCGGACGCCCCCGGCTTACCGCTGCACGCGTACGCCGCTAGCGGGCCACACATGGCGGTGCAATGGGGCACTGAGGCGAGGCCTGCGGCAGCCCCGGCAATTACCGCCGTCCACATACGGCCTCGTTAGGGTCAGTCATCTCGCTCGTCACCGTGCAAGCCATATGCCACGGCATTTCGGCTTCCCTTATAGCCGAATACGCAAGCATTGCGCGATGCCCTTCGAGGGACGCAGAAAATACGATGGATCGTGGCCTCTCGGGTGCTATTCCCCACGGGCGATGGCCACCGAACGCCGCATGATTCCCCGAGAGCACGGCGCGTATGCCGAGCTCCTGTTCCCCATCGTCACGGTGTTCCTCGGGGGTTCGCCAACGATGGCGACTTGGCTGCTCGCCGTGGGGGCCATCGCAGCGTTCTTGGCGAACGAGCCCCTCTTGGTTCTCGTGGGTCAGCGTGGAACGCGCCTTCAGCGGACCGATGGTGAGCGAGCGAAGCGCGCGCTTCTCATCTTCGTGATGTTCGCGCTGCTCGCCGGAGTGGCCGGGATCCTCATGGCCCCGCGTTCGGCCCAGCTCTCGGTCGTCCTGCCTGCGCTGCTTGGGGGCACGCTGATCCTGCTGGCGGTCCAAGGGCTCGAGCGGAGCCTGTTTGGCGAGGGGCTGGCTGCGGCCGCGCTCTCGTCGATAGCTGTGCCGCTTGGCCTCACCGCCGGGCTCGGGCTCGCCCCTTCACTTGCAGTGGCCCTCATCTGGGCAGTGACCGCGCTCCTCGGCACCTCGATCGTCCGACTCACCATTGCCCGGACGAAGGCAAAGACCGATGAGGAGCGACGCCTGGTCGCTCTCAAGAGGAGCCTGCTCATCATCGTGTGCCTCGTGGTGATCGCCATTGGAGTGGCCTCGCCTTTTGGGTCGCGGCTTGGGCTCTGGGTCTTGGCGGCGGCGGTGCCCGTCGCGCTCGTCGTGCTGGTGATGGCAGCCTTTCGCCCCACGGCGCGCCGTTTGAGGCTCATGGGCTGGAGCCTCATCGCTGCAAATCTGCTCTCGCTAATTGCGGTAGTCACGACGCTAAAGATCATTCAGGATTTCGATTCGGTGGAACCGACCCTACCGTTCCCCATGTTTTAGAGGAGACGCTTGTGCTTGCAAAAGACATCATGACCGAGAAGCCCGTGACCGCGACCGAGACCATGTCGGTCGCCGAAGCACTGGGATTGCTGTACGAGCTGGACGTTCGGCATCTGCCCGTCGTTCGCGGGAGCGAGCTCGTCGGAATCGTCAGCGACCGTGACCTTCGCGGCTTCACTGCACCTGGTGAGGACCAAGCGATGGATGCGATGGAGCGCGCAAGGACCTCGACCATCGGCAACTTCTTGAACGCGGACCCGATCCGGGTGGACACCGAAACGAACGTACGGGAGATCATCGAGCTGATGCTGATGCACCGTGTGGGTGCGATTCCTGTGTGCGACCTCGACACCGGCGACTTGCTCGGCATCGTCAGCTATGTCGACCTGCTCCGAGTCTTCCAAGGCTCCTTGGACTAGGGGCGTGGCGGCTATCGTACGGTCCGACCTCTAGTTTCCAGGCTTGGCTCCAGAGCACGGGTTCTGTAGGCTCGACGCCCACGATGCACGTGCGCGTTCGAAAAGGGCTGACCATTCCGATCACGGGCGAGCCCGAGCAGCGTATCTACGAAGCGGACCCTGTCGCTTGGGTGGCACTCGTCGCGCGAGACTACCGCGGTCTTCGGCCTAGGCTCGAGGTCGAGGTGGGCGAGCGAGTCTGTCTCGGGCAGCCGATACTCACCGACAAGAGCAACCCCGAGGTCATGTTCACGGCGCCGGGCTCGGGTGAAGTCGTCGCCATCCATCGTGGAGAACGCCGCGCGCTTCAGTCCGTCGTCATCGAGCTTCAGGGTGACGACGAAGAGACGTTCGGTGTTCACGCCAGCGAAGAGCTCGGGCAGCTCGATCGCAAGGTCGTACGTGATGTGATGCTCCGTTCGGGCGCATGGACTGCATTGCGTGAGCGCCCGTTCGGCAAGGTCCCCCATGCGGATGCGTCTCCTGGCGCGATTTTCGTCACGGCGATCGACACAAACCCACTCGCGGGTGATCCGAGGCTGGTCCTCGAGGAACGCTCGCAGGAGTTTCGAGACGGCGTCGCCATCCTCAGTCGGCTCACCGGCGGGCTCGTACACGTCTGCCAGGCCCCTGGGCCGGCTTTCGATCTGCCGAAGCTCGACCGCGTGCTCCACTCGGTGTTCGAAGGACCCCATCCTGCGGGGCTGGTCGGCACCCATATTCATTTCCTCGATCCGGTCAGCGAGCACAAGACGGTCTGGCATCTTGGCTATCAAGATGTCATCGCGCTCGGCGCGCTCTTCACGACCGGACGGATTCATACCGAAAGGGTTGTCGCGCTTGGTGGCCCGCTCGTTCGGCGGCCTCGCCTCGTGCGAACGCGAATCGGCGCGAGCACACAGGCACTCCTCGAGGGCGAAGTCGAGCCGGCGCCCTCACGAGTCATCTCGGGGTCGATCCTCGGCGGCCGTCGCGCGGCCGGCCGGGCACGCTATCTCGGCCCCTACGATTCGCAGATCACGGTCCTGCAGGAGGATCGGACGCGCCACTTCCTCGACTGGCTCGCCCCTGGCTTCGCAAAGTATTCGGCCATCCGAGCGTTCGCCGCATCCGTGCTTCCCGGTCGGCCGCAGTTCGCGATGACCACCTCCCAGCAAGGGAGCCCGAGGGCGATGGTGCCGATCGGCAACTTCGAGAAGGTGATGCCGCTCGACATCTTGCCGACGCCGCTTCTCAAAGCGCTGATCGTCCACGATACCGAAACGGCCAAGGCCCTCGGCTGCCTGGAGCTCGAAGAAGAAGACCTCGCGCTCTGCTCGTTCGTCTGTTGCAGCAAGTACGAGTACGGCGCGTTCCTGCGTGAGACTCTGGACCTCATCGAGAAGAACGGTTGATGGGTCCGCTCAGGAAACTTCTCGACAAGCTCGAACCCAACTTCCGAAAGGGCGGGCGTCTCGAAAGCTACCAAGCGATCTACGAGATGCTCGACACCTTGCTCTATTCGCCTTCGGATGTATCGCGCACCGCACCGCATGTCCGTGACGCGATCAACCTCAAGCGCGTGATGGGGCTGGTCGTGGTCGGAGTCGTACCCTGTGCCCTCGTCGGCATGTGGAACACCGGCCACCAAGCGAATCTAGCGATGGCCGAGCTCGGTCTCCTGGCCCCCAGCGATTGGCGTGGTTCGCTGATCGCTGCCTTCGGTATCGGCCATGAGCCCGCGAGCATCGGCGCGTCCACTTTCTACGGCATGCTCTACTTCGTGCCCATCTACCTGGTGACGCTCTTGGCGGGAGGATTTTGGGAGGTCCTTTTCGCAGCCATCCGTAATCACGAGGTCAACGAAGGCTTCTTCGTGACCTCGATCCTCTACGCGCTGACCCTTCCGGCGACGACACCACTTTGGCAGGTCGCGATCGGCATCTCCTTCGGCGTCGTCATCGCGAAGGAGGTCTTCGGAGGCACCGGGAAGAACTTCATGAATCCGGCGCTTGCCGGAAGAGCGTTTCTCTACTTTGCCTATCCGATCGAGATGTCGGGGGAGTCGGTGTGGGTGCCGCCGGTCGACGTGATCACGGGCGCCACGCCGCTTGCCATCGGTGCCCAGAGTGGAGTGCCTGGCATCCTCGAGAGCGGGGTGACCTGGATGGACGCATTCATGGGACCGATTCAGGGCTCGCTCGGCGAGACCTCCGCGCTGGCTTGCGTGATCGGAGGCGTCTTCATCGTTTACACGGGCGTGGCATCGTGGAGGATCATCGCCGGCGTTCTCGTAGGAACCGTGGCGATGGCGCTGGCGTTCAACGCGCTCGGTTCAGACACCAACCCGATGTTTGCAATGTCCTGGGAGTGGCATCTGGTGCTCGGCGGCTTCGCGTTCGGGACGGTGTTCATGGCGACCGACCCCGTGACGGCTTGCCAGACCAATCAAGGTCGCTGGGTGTTCGGCGTGTTGGTCGGCGTCCTGACTGTGATTATCCGGGTCGTCAATTTGGCCTTTCCCGAAGGCATCATGCTTGCGATCCTCTTCGCCAACATCTTCGCGCCGACGATCGACCACTTCGTCATACGAGCGAATACCAACCGGAGGCTGAAGCGCAGTGCCTGAGGTACCCAGAGAACCGAAACGCGGGAACGACAGCGTGCCACGCACACTGCTCGTCGCGCTCTTGGTGAGCCTGGTGTGTTCTTCCTTGGTTGCGTCGGCTGCCGTGGTTCTCAAGCCGCTCCAGGTCGCGAACGAGTTGCTCGACGTTCGCAAGAACATCCTCGAGGTAGCTGGGATGTTCGATCCCGAAGGCGACATCAACGAGCTCTTCGAGAGCGTGGAGCCTCGCGTGGTGGAGCTCGACACGGGTGCCTATCGCGACGACATCGATGCAGACGAGTTTGATCCCGAGAAGGCGCGAAAAGATCCCGATACGAGCAGCGTCGTTCCACCGGAGCTCGATGTTGCCCGGGTTGGACGCCGGGCGAACCAGGCGCTCGTGTACCTCGTTCGCGAGCAAGACGAGGTCACCAGAATCATCTTGCCGATTTCCGGCTACGGTCTTTGGTCCACCATGTACGGTTTCGTCGCGCTCGAAGCGGATGCCAACACCGTGGCCGACATCGTCTTCTATTCACATGGCGAAACCGCGGGAATTGGCGACTTCGTAAGCAAGCCCGGGTGGCGCTCGCTCTGGCCTGGGAAACGAGTGTACGACGGCGAAGGCGAGCTGCGGCTGCGGATCATCAAGGGACGAGTCTCGGCGGACGACCCACTCGCCGACTACCAGGTCGACGGGGTATCGGGCGCCACACTCACAGGCAACGGGGTGTCGAATCTTCTCCGTTACTGGCTCGGCGACCACGGCTTTGGGCCCTATCTCGACAAGGTTCGAGGGGGAGGTCCTTCATGAGGTCCGTCGCGAAGAGTGCGCTGCTCGACCCCATCGTCGATGATAATCCGGTCACACTCCACGTGCTCGGCATCTGTTCGGCGCTCGCCGTCACGACGTCCCTTTTGCCGTCGCTCTACATGTGCGTGGCGCTCACGGTCGTTTCTTCACTGGCGAACGCTTCGGTCAGTGCGATCCGCCGGGTCTTGCCGGGAAGCATTCGCATCATCGTTCAGATGACGATCATCGCGTCGCTCGTGATCGTTGTCGACGAGTCGTTGCAGGCATTCGCCTTCAAGACCAGCCGTGAGCTGTCGGTCTTCGTTGGACTCATCATCACCAATTGCATCGTTCTTGGTCGCACCGAGAGCTTTGCCTCGAAGAACCCGGTCGGCCTGAGCTTTCTCGACGGCTTGGGCAACGGACTCGGCTACAGTGTGATCCTCATCCTGGTCGCGACGAGCCGTGAGCTCCTCGGGAAGGGCACTCTGCTCGGCTACACCATCTTTCCGAGCGTCGCCGACGGCGGCTGGTACAACCCGAACGGGATGATGCTCCTTCCGCCGAGCGCATTCTTCGTCATCGGGCTCATCATATGGGCAGTCCGTTCTTGGAAGGTCGAGCAGGTCGAGGAGCCTGAGTTTCTCATCCACGAAGTACATCGAACGGAGGTGCACTGATGAGCGGGCACTACGCTGAGCTCTTCATCAAGGCGGTGTTCGTCGAGAACCTCGCGCTCTCGTTCTTCCTCGGCATGTGCACGTTCTTGGCGGTATCGAAGCGAATCGAGACCGCGTTCGGCCTCGGCGCTGCCGTGATCGTAGTCCAGTTCATCACGGTCTCGGCGAACACGCTGCTTTACAACTACGTGCTCAAGGAAGGGGCGCTCGCTTGGGCTGGTCTGCCCGAGCTCGACCTCAGCTTCCTTGGGCTGGTGACCTACATCGGCGTCATCGCCGCGATCGTCCAGATTCTCGAGATGGTGCTCGACCGCTATTTCCCACGCCTCTTTCATGCGCTCGGAATCTACTTGCCCCTCATCACGGTCAATTGCGCGATCCTCGGCGGAACGCTCTTTGCGGTCGAGCGCGACTACACGATGGCCGAGAGTGCTGTCTTCTCGATCGGTGGGGGGTTTGGTTGGGCCCTTGCGCTTGTCGGGCTCGCGGGCATTCGAGAGAAGCTCAAGTACAGTGACGTGCCGGCAGGCCTTCAAGGGCTCGGCATCACGTTCATCATCGTTGGACTGATGTCGCTTGGCTTCATGGCTTTCGCGGGGGTTCAGCTCTGATGGCCGCGCAGATCCTGATCGCCGTTGCCGTGTTCACGTTCATCATCGTGACGCTATCGGCGATCATCCTCATCGCGCGCTCGCAGCTCGTCGAGAGCGGGGCGGTGAGGCTGGTCGTCAACGACGATCGGGAGTTCGAGGTGTCTGCTGGGTCGAAGCTCCTCAAGGCGTTGACGGATGTCGGGCTGCATCTGCCAGCGGGATGTGGCGGCAAGGGCACGTGCGGTCAGTGCCGAGTCAAAGTGATGGAAGGCGGAGGACCCATCCTACCGACCGAGGAGTCTCTCATCGGCCCGCACGAGGCGGCTCAGCACATGCGGCTCGCATGCCAGGTGTCGGTCCGAGAAGACCTGCGGGTCGGGATCCCCGAGGAAGTGTTCGGGGTTCGGCAATGGGAATGCACGGTCCAGTCCACGCGTGGCGTCAGCACGTTCATCAAGGAGATCGTGCTCGAGCTCCCAGAGGGCGAAGAGGTTCCCTTTCGTGCCGGGGGGTACATTCAGGTTCACTGCCCAGCGTTTCGCACGAGGTTTTCCGAGTTCACCATCGAACCCGAGTACCGCGACGAATGGGACCGACTGAACCTCTGGCGATACACCGCCGGAACCAAGACTCCCACGACGCGGGCCTACTCGATGGCGAATTATCCCGACGAGAAGGGAATCGTGCTTCTCAACATCGGAATCGCGCTTCCCCCCCCGAGCGCCGGGGACAGTGTTCCGCCGGGGGTCGTCTCCTCGTACCTTTTCAACCTCCAAGCTGGGGACAGAACCACCATCGCCGGGCCCTACGGCGAGTTCTACGCTCGAGACACGGACCACGAGATGGTGTTCATCGGTGGCGGTACTGGCATGGCGCCGATGCGCTCGCACATCTTCGATCAGCTCGAGCGAATCAAGACCAAACGCAAGATCTCGTTCTGGTTCGGAGTCCGTAGCAAGCGCGACCTCTTTTACCATGAACAGTTCACGCGACTCGCCGCCGAGCATCCGAACTTCTCCTATACGGCGGCTCTGTCGGAACCGCGGAGTGAAGACGCTTGGGATGGGCCCGTCGGGTTCATTCACTCGGTTTGTCACGATGACTACTTGGGCACGCACCCCGCCCCAGAGGAGTGCGAGTACTACATGTGCGGGCCGCCCTTGATGATCGCGGCGGTTCAGCGAATGCTGAGCAACCTCGGAGTGCCAGAGGAGAACGTCATGTTCGACGATTTCGGAAGTTGATGACCATGCTCGTCTATGCATTGAGCTTCATTGGATTCGCCCTCGCGCTCGGCGGGCTCGGGGTCGGGCTGATGACTGGTCGGGGTGGTATTCGGGGAACCTGCGGTGGTTTGAACAATCCGGCGGGCTGCGGGGCTTGCGGGCGCAGGCCGAAGGACCAGGCCGCATGCGCAAGGAGGAATGTGGGGTGACTGCATTCAAGGATCTTCGCGCGCGCGACATCATGGTGAAGAAGCCGCTGGCGTTTGCGCCCGAGCGCAGATTGCTCGACGCGGTGCGGGTTCTCATCGACCAGCGCATTCCGGGTGCTCCGGTCGTCGATGACCACGGGAACCTCGTGGGCGTCCTAACCGAGCGTGAGTTCTTGGAGGCGGTCGTCGTGGCTGGCTACCACGGAGAGGGCGGGGGGCGTGTCCGTGATCACATGAACGATCAGATTCAGACCGTCGACGTCGATGCGAGCCTTTTCGACATCGCGATGCTGTTCGTCGAAACCGCGTATCGCTGGTTTCCCGTCGTGGACGAGAACCGGCTTGTGGGCGTGGTCGCGAGGCGAGAAGTGTTGCGCGCCATCATCGATGGGTTCGGGCAGCGGCAGTCCGGCGTTCGTGGCTAGTCAGCGAGTGTCTTGCGACCCCGCCGCTCGGCGCCGTCCATCCCGCGGGCCAGGAGCCCCGGGAAGAGCCCGAAGAAGCGCAGGAGCTTGCCTCCGGGATTCGTGACCAAGACCTCGCGACGGGGAGTCCGGATTGCAGCGACGACCGCCGCAGCAAACTTTTCTGGGGGCATCGCTCGCTCGCTGAAGACGACGGCGGCGGCTCGGCGTTCGCGCATTCCCTCCAACATCGGGGTCTCCACGGCGCTTGGGCAGGCGACGGTGAAGTGCACCGGGGAGTGGCGGTGGTCGAGCGCGCAGCTGTGCGTGTAGGCGCGCACGGCATGCTTCGTAGCGCAGTAGGCGGCCAGGTCGGGGGCGGGTGAGAATGCCGCCATGCTCGCCACGTTGATCACGTGGCCTTTGCCGCGTTCGAGAAATCGCGGGAGCAGCGTGCGAACGCCGTTCATGACGCCGCCGAGATTTACATCGACGGTGAGTCGGTCGTCTTCGGCCGAGACCCCATCGCAGGGCCCGGGGCGGCAGACACCCGCATTGTTGATCAAGACGTCGATGGGACCGCCTTGCGACTCCGCGTTCGAGACCACCTTCTCCCATGCTCCCAGGTCTCGGACGTCGAGCGGGAACGTCTGTGTCCCAGGGCGTGCCTCACGGAGCGCTACCAGCCCCGGCTGATCGACGTCGGTGGCGACCACCTCGTATCCAGCCTCCTGACACGCCGCGACGAGGGCGGCTCCTATTCCTTTTGCTGCTCCGGTGATGAGCACGCGCTTCGTCGCTGTCGTGTGGGTCATGCGCTGTTCCGGCGAGCGTCCTAGAGAAACTCGAACTCGCCCAGCTTGCTTACCAGTTGAGCCCGGGTGCGCACGCCCAGTTTTCGCATCGCACTCCGCAGCAGTAGCGAGACCCGCGATCTCGAGAGGCCAAGCCGGTAGCCGATCATCTTGTTGGTCTGACCCATCCCCGCATAGGCTACGACCTGTCGCTCCCTGTCCGTCAGGCCGCGCGGATCCGAGACGTGAGGCGAGTTGGGGATCGCGAGCACGAAGCGTCGGCCATCGGAGTCGAACCAGTCGACGGTCGACCAGCGTCCCCGCACGAGGGCCCGCCAGATCTTGAGCGCTCGCTCCGGATCGCTCTCTCGCATCGGCCCCCGAGCCTTGTCGACCGCGATGGCGGCCTCGCGGAGCTTCTTGGCGGCAGCTGGTTGTGTGGCCTGACCCACCGCGTCCGTGATGCGAAAGCTCCGCGCGTCGAAGATCGCTTCTGCCCCATAGGGTAGGTCGCTCGGCGGCGGGTCATCCTGGTTCTCGTCGGCGAGTCCGCGGCGAAGTCTGTGGCCTGCGTCGAGATGTGCGGCGAGCATCTCCCAACGCTGCTGGTCCTGAGGAGAGAGGGCGGTCACTTCCCGCAGCGGCGCGACGATCGCGACCCCCGCGCCCCGGCTGTCCACCGCGGTGATGCCGAGCACGTCGGCGCAGTAGTCCACGTGCTTGGTGTAGATCCCGAGTGCTTCAGGGTGATGGCCCTGGCTCGCAGACATCGTGGTGGCTTGGCCAGGCCGCGCCTGATCACGGAGCACCTCGGGCGGCATTGCGCCGAGGGCCGCGAGGTGACGCGCTGGGAAGTCGCTCGGACCAGAGGCCACATGGACCCGCAGCATCTCAACGTCGCCCCCGTCCGGATGCCGACCGTACTCGACCGCCGCCACACCGAGGCCCCGGTCGAGGACGGGGAGGCCGCGTTTCACGATCTCGGGGAGCCAGTCCTTGTCTTCTCGCTCGAGGTCGTAAGAAGCCTCTGTGAAATCGATGATAGCGCCGCCTATACGGTCCACTGCTGTTCAACCTCCCTGGGCTTGCGTCTCAAATCGTACACCGACGCACACCCATCCACCAGACTTCGCTCGCTGGGGCCGGGCGTCCATACGTAATTGTTCACCGCGACTTGGGCCGTCTTGCGGCAAAGTTACACCCAGTTAGGACTCTGCGGAGCTTCGCGCGGCCGACGGGCTGGGGCTGAGGGTGTGCAACTTCGCCACTAGTTGCGCTTGCGTCTTCACCCCGAGCTTGCGCATGGCGTCGTTCAGCAAGCGCGAGACGTACGACTGCGAGAGGCCCAAGCGGTAGCCGATCAACTTGCTCGAGTCACCGGTGGCGGCATACGTGGCGACCTGCGCCTCTCGTTTGTTGAGGCCGCGCGGGTCCATGATTCGAGGCGCGTTCGGGCGTGCGAGGAGGAAGCGACGGCCGTCGGTGTCGAACCAATCGACCAGCGTCCACTTGCCACGCACGAGGCCTTGCCAGAGCCGAAGCGCCTCTTCGGGTTCGTTCTTGCGAAGCGGACCGCGCGCCCTGTCGACGTGCTGCGCGGCACGCCGAATGGCGATCGCGGCATCGCTGTGTTGCGCTTCGCCGACCGCGTGCGCCACGAGGAAGCGATTGGGGTCGATCAACGCTTCGGCTTGAAGCGGAATCTCGGTGAGCGGAGCGCCTTCAACACTGCCTTGCGTCCCCAATCCGCGCCTCAAGCGATGCCCGGCTGCTAGGTGAACCTCGAGCATTTGCCAGAATTCGCGGGTCCGGCGGTCGAGCGTCATGATCTTTGCGGACGGGATGCTGATGTGAACACCCGCGCCATCGGGGTCCATCGCGGTCATCGAAAGCATGTCCTTCGCCCCGATGTGCCGCGTGATGATTTCATGCGCAGCCGGCCATCGTTCTTTGACGTCGGACAGCAGGTACACCTTACCGCTTACATCCGCAGACGTGCGCGCCACCATCTCGGGACCCGCCTCCGCTCCGGCTTCCATGATCTTCATGGGCAGGTCTTCTGCGCCCGGGCTGCCGATGACTTGGGACAAGAGGGGCTCTCCGGCTTCCGTCGTACCGGTCGCGATCGCCCCGTAGCAACCTAGGCCCATGTCGAGCAATGGTGCGCCCGCCCGGAGCAGGTTCGGCAACCAATCCGAGGCGTCGACCTCCAGATCATAGGCCGCCTCCACCAGATCAATCGCTGCAATCAAGTCCCGTTCCATCCAGCGGATTGTATCCCCCGCCCCCCACCCAACCGCAACCTCAAACGGGGACACGCAGCCCCCCGAATACCCTCAGAGTTTCGGGCACCTGCAGACCCAAACGCGCACTTTGTGCGTTCGTCGCCAATACGTGCCTCTTGCCAGTCGTTTGGTTTGGAGCGACTCTCGCGCTTCATGCGAATGCTCGGCATCGTTGGTTTGACCGCTGGGCTGCTGGCTTGTTCGCCGTCGAGTGAGTCGGCTGACATCGAGCCGACGTTGACGCATACGTTTGCACCCATCGACATCGATGTGAACGCCGAGGTGAGCGGGGTTTGTCAGAGTTGGGCGCTCGACAACGACGAACCGCTTTTCGTCACGAAGGTCCGACAACGAAACGATGGAGCCTGGCATCACTCCAACTGGTACTTCGTGCCCGAGGACGAGTTCGTTGGGCCGGATGGAACGTGGGACTGTGGCGAGCGTGGCTTTGAAACCGTGTCCGCAGCGCTTGCGGGCGGCGTGTTCTTCGCACAGTCGACGCAGACTCTAGGGGAGCTGCAGGCGTTTCCGAAAGGGGCCGTGCTCGAGATTCCCCCGCGGCACAAGATCGTAGGGGACGTGCACCTAGTGAACATTTCGGGAAGCCCGTTGAGCACGTCACTGAGCTTCGACATTGAAACGGTGGAAGAAGAGGACGTTCAGATCCGACTGCGTCCGATCAGCTTTACCAACACCGCGCTCGACATCGAGCCGCGGGCGGAGTCGCGGTTTCAAATGACTTGCGATCTCGGGGCGCAGTTTGAAGGCATTTTGGGGCGACCCGCCGACTACAATATCTACTATGTGCTTGCGCACTATCACGAGTGGGGAAACTATTTCCGCTTGAGCTTCGTGGACGACCAGGACGACGAGCGAACGGTTTTTGAACTGGCGAATTCTGTCGGTGAGCCGCTCGGGACGACTCTCGACCCTCCCGTCAGCTCGCAGGGCGCGTCGAAGCTACGCGTCGAATGTGGTTACTTGAACGATACGGACCGGCGTTTGAAATACGGGTTGGGCGGTCAAGAGATGTGCGTCTTCTTGGCGTACTCAGATGCCGAGCTGGTCATCGGGGCAGCCTCTGCGACCAACACGCCCCAGGGTCAGGATGCAGACGGCATCTACATGAATGAGACCGCCTGCGGAGCCGTTCTCGCCGTTCCGGCGCCCTGAAGCACCGCATTCGAGGGCACCGGCATGACGCCTGAAGTCTCTGTGATTGCGGAGACCGCGGCGGAAAGTGCGCGTTTGGGTCTGCAGGTGCCCGAAACTCTGAGGGTATTCGGGGGGCTGCGTGTCCCCATGGAGCGCTGAGGGTATTCGGGGGGCTGCGTGTCCCCATGGAGCGGGTGAAGGGGGTCGAACCCTCGACTTCGACCTTGGGAAGGTCGCACTCTACCACTGAGTTACACCCGCAAAGAAGGCCAAGAGTTAGCCGTCTCACCGGAGCCGGTCAAGGGACATGCGCCCCACCTCAAACGACCCTTTTTCCGCTAAGTTGCGGGGCACGCCCCGAGGACCCAGCCGCCACTTGGGTTTTCGCGGTGCTGAATCTGAGCATGGCGCGCGTTCCCCCCCTGGTATTGGCACTGCTTCTCGTCGCCTCCGGAGCGCATGCCCAGGGTTTGGCGGCGCCGCGTGTGACCTCGCTCCCCGACATCGAACTTCCGTCCGGCGTCGACACGCCCGAGTCGGGACTGGTGCGCGTCCGTGTGCAGATCGACGCCGAAGGCAAGGCGACTGTCTCGTCATGCGACGCGGGACGCGCACTCTGCGATCTCGTCGTCGACGCGATTCGTCTCGCCAAGTTCGAGCCGGCCACACGTGACGGCAATCCGATCGCCTCCGAAGTCAGCGTCGATCTTCGCGTCCGACCGCCGCCACCCGACGAGGAGTCGAGCGCCGAGGCGGTACTCGAGCCCGCGATCCCCAAGGTCGAAAAGGAGCTCATCTTCACCCAGACCGCCGAAGTCGAAGCCAGAGCGCAAGCCCCCATCAAGCTCGAGCTCGAAGGGATTCGCAACATCCCCGGGACGTTCGGTGAGCCCTTCCGTTCGCTCGAGCTTCTCCCGGGCACGGTGCCCGTCACAAACGGCCAACCCTACGTCTACGTCCGCGGCGCCCCACCATCGGGCACCGTCTACCTCTACGACGACATCCCCATCCCGCTCTTGTTCCATTCCGCTCTCGGCCCCGCCACAATCCATCCCGGTCTCATTGGCGGCATTGAACTCTACTCGGGGGCTGCCCCCGCGCGGTATGGCGGTGCGACCGGGGGCGTCGTCGCTGCGAAAGCCCGCCGCTTCGACAACGACCGAGTCCACGGTGAGGCTGACCTCCGCGCGATCGACGTCTCCGCACTCGTGAACGTTCCGATGCCGAAGGAAGGCTCGATGACGTTTGCCGGTCGCTATGGTTTTCCGAACCTGATTCTCGGCGCATTCGATGTCGACGCCGACGTGAACTATTGGGACTACCAATACCGCACCGGGGTCGCCATGAGTCCCCGCTCCCGATTCGAGCTGGTTGCCATCGGCGGGCAAGACAGTTCGATTCTCGACTCGCGCGACCCCGATGAAACCCTTGCGTTCGACCTCCAATTCCATCGCGTCGACGCGCGCTTCGTCGGCAAGGTCAAGCGATGGGACTTCATGGGCACCATGCTCTACGGCTACGACTTCTCCGATGTCGAAGACGCTTCCGGAGCTGCCGTGTCCGATGCCGGCGCAAGCATCCATCGAGTTGGACCGAGGTTCTGGGCCACGTACGGTGCACCAAAGGCGCAGGTTCGCCTCGGCGGCGAAATGTCCGCGCTCTTCGGGCCGGCTGAGTGCGCACAGGGGCTACAGAACGTGTCGGCGCCCTGCGACCCCGCCTTCGCTGCGCAGGACCGGCGCATCATCGGCGGAGCGTTCGCCGAGGCCAACCTCTCGGCGGTGTCATGGCTGGACCTCTCCCTTGGGCTACGCGTCGATGTGTGGAACACCGCTGGGAGCCGCGATGCGGGTGTGGCCCCCCGCGCGCGCGCGACGTTTCACGCCAAGGAGCTCGCCGACGTCTTTGTCGGGTGGGGCCTCGGCGTCCGGCCCGCAACCTTTGCCATTCCCCTGCCTGGCCTCGGCGATGTTCCCCTGGAACCAGGTCTTCAGCACACCAATCAGACCGAGGGCGGCGTCCGCCTTTTTCTCCCCTACGAGGTGACGTTCGAGGCTCGCGGCTACTTGAACATCTACCGTGACCTTCGCTTCGTCGACATCTTCACCGAGCCGCAGATCAGCGATGTGCCCACCTCCGGACCGATCCCCGCGGGCTTGCTTGACGATTCAGCCGATGGGAAGAGCTACGGCCTCGAGCTCCTATTGCAACGACCGTTCGACGTCGGAGTCTCCACCCTCGCGAGCTACACGCTCGGCTACAGCGACTTGGAAGCAACTGCGCTCCTGCGAAACGGAGGGAGCCAAGAGTTCGACTACACGCCGTCGTACGACGTGCGACATGTCATCAACGCGGCGCTGGCCTGGCAGTCGAAGTTCGGTCTGATCCTTTCGGCCCGCCTATCCACCCGCTCGGGCCGCGCGGAAGGTTGGCTCTGGCTCGACCAAGACGGTGTAGTTCGTCAGTACGTGCAGCGCGTGCCTTGGTTCACGAGGCTCGACCTGATGATCGCGTATGAGTGGGCCAAACCAGGCCGCCGCATGCGCGTTTCGTTCGAGTGGATCAATGTGACTCAGGCGCGTGACGCCCAGCAGATCGACTCCTCGAACCCCGATGCCACGGCATCCTGCCGCATCCGTTGGGGCACGCCTGAGGAAGAATGCCCGCTCGACTTCACGACGGCGATCTGGTTCCCGAACCTGTCGTTCCGGGCGGTTTTCTAGGGGGTGGCTTGGCGCCCGATGCCCGACCAGTGATTCGGGTTGAGCTCACCTGCCGCAGGGCGAACGTCCACCGGAATGCCGGTGAGATGGGCCATGCCGGACACGCGCTCGATTTTGTCGGGACCGTCCGCAGCAAGCAGGTTCACGTTCACGCCCGTGGTCTTGCTCGCGACGCCCATCTTGCTGTCCTGGTGACCCCATCCGTGCGGAAGGGCGACTGTGCCTGGCATGAGATCGGAGAGTAGTTTCACCGGAACACGAACCGTGCTGGTCGCACTCTGCACATCGGCCAAACTGTTGTCCGCGATACCAAGTCGACCCGCATCGTCCGGGTGCATGTAGAGGTGATTGGTCGAGCGTTCACGGTCCACGAACTCTTGTATGTTGTGCGTCCACGAGTTGTGGGTGGTGATGGCGCGCTTCGTGATGAGCTTGAGCTGGTTCTTACTCGCGAGCTCCAGCTCGAAATCGGCCTCGAGCTTCTCGGTTTGCTTGAGCAGCACTTCAGGCGCGAGGTGCATCTTTCGATCGTCGTGGATGATTCGCTCGCCGAGGAAGCTTCCGGGATCGTGCGAGGGGCGCAGGCGGCCATGCTTCGCTTTCAGAAGCTTCTTGAAGCTGCCTTGCTTGGTCGCCCGAAGGATGCCCGAGAGCAAAAGCTCCTGTGGAATGGACGGCTGGGCTTCGCCCTTGCCGATCGAGCTCACGCCCTTTGCGAGCTCCATCGTTCGCTGGGCGACTGCCGAACCCCAAAGATTGACGCCACTCGCCTTGGCGATGTCCAAGTAGATCGTAGCCTCGTCGCGCTGCTCACCCTTTGGAGGAATGACCGCGCGTGTGGCTTGAAGGTACGGCTTCGACTGCAGTCCTAGCATCAGCGGGAAAATGAACGGGAGATCGGGTCGCTGGAATGGAGAAGTGCAAGGGAGCACGTGTGTCGCAACCGAGGCGGTTTCACTCGGTTGAATGTCGAGCACGACGAGGAGCTCCAGCTCCTTGAACGCGTCGCGCAGACGCTCGGCATTCGCCATCGTGATGAGGGGGTTTCCGCCGGTCACGAAGAGAGCTTTGATCTGCCTGTCGCCCGGTGTGAGGATCTCGTCGGCGAGAATACCTCCGGGGAGCGCGTCGTTGACGGACTTGAACCCGCCGATACGGCTCTCGTTCTGGTGAAGAAGAACGCCTGTCTTCTTGCCGAACGCGGCGAAGTCGATGACGCCGGTGCTGACCAAGGTGCCGCCTTTGCGGTCCAGGTTCCCAGAAATGGCGTTGATGCACTCTTGTAGCCAGAACGCGAGGGAACCGTTGGTGCCCATGTTGACGCCGGTGGAGCAATAGAGCGCCGCGCCATTGGCCTCGCTGTACGCCTTGACGAGCGCCCGCAGGGTATCGGGCGGAATCTGCGTCACTTCGGCCGTTCGCTCCGGTGACCAGTCTTTGGCGACGCTGCACATCTCGTCGAAGCCGGTCATGTACTCGTTGATCCGCGCCCGATCGAGCTTCGTCGTCGCGAGCAGTTCGTGGAGAAACGAGAGATAGAAGAAGACATCGGTGTTCGGCCGAATGAAGATGTGCTCGCCCGCAACCTTGGCGGTTTCCGTTCGGCGAGGGTCGACGACGAAGATCTTGGCGCCGCGGGCCTGTACTTCCTTGAGGCGGCGAATCGGGTTCGAGACCTGGAGAAAGCTCCACTTCGAGATGGCGGGGTTCGCGCCAACGATGATCAGGCACTCGGTGTTCTCGAGGTCGGGGAAGGGCTGCGTGAACGGGAAGCCGTACACCTGGTGCGCGACCGCAAACTTGTTCGCACAATCTTGAGTCGCGGAAGCGAACATGCTCGCAGAGCCCACGCCCTGCATGAAACCCTGTGCGAACACCGGATGGAGGACGCCGAAACCCGCTGCCGTCCCGACGTACATGGCGATGCTGTCTCGACCATGCTTGTCGATGAGGTCCCGCACCTTGCCGCCGATGCTCGAGAGGGCGTCATCCCAGCTCACGCGCTGAAGCTCTCCGTCGATCCGTTGCATCGGGTAGAGCAAGCGATCGGGAGTCGCGTACATCTTGTGCTGCTTGAGCCCTTTCAGACAAGCGTAGCCGCGGGTCGCGACATGGTCGTTGTCGGGCTTGATCTCGACGACTTCGTCGTCCTCGACCGTGACCTCGAGGCCGCAGAGCGCCTCGCAGATCCGGCAAAACGTCTGCACGGTTTCAGCCATTGATCCGCTAATATATAGTGATCAGTC
>Ga0316192_10000152_pt1 | contig 47502 bp, 50 predicted proteins | sample MerIslwburrow_MG_FD_204931 | JGI IMG/M metagenome (GOLD analysis project Ga0316192, IMG submission 204931) | Coastal sediment microbial communities from Maine, United States - Merrow Island worm burrow | ecosystem: Environmental > Aquatic > Marine > Coastal > Sediment | place: USA: Maine...
CTATCTAGTTACCGTCATACTACATGAGTTTGCCGAGAGAACAATCCACTAGAAAACACTCAACGTATAAGGCCAGAAAAATGCACTAAACCCTTTTATTAATCGGCTGTACCCCGTCAGCCCCAGTTGGACAGAATAGTCTGATTGTCTAAGAGACAGTTTTAGCTCATCGTGTTAGTTTGCATCCAAATATGACCCACCGTTTGCATTGAAAAATGTACCGCCTAGACCGACGCAAGTATTAGAAATAAAGAACCTGTTCTCGGCACAGGCGGGTCAGAGCAGAATGCAAGTATCTGGCCCTGTTGGATCAGATTTAGCTGCAAATCAACAAGACTATGAACAGACTCATAGTAAAGATACGATTTCAGCATGGAAAAATTATTTAAGAAAGCATCCCAACAGTGAATATGAAAAGCAAGCGCGGCAGCGGCTCTCAGATCTAGAAGAAATACATCAGAGGGAATTGGAAGAAGAACGCAGAAGGAAAATAGCGGAGGATGAGCAAGCCTGTCGTTCGTTAACCGCTTAGTACGCCAGGGAAGCTGGCAAAGAATAACGGGTGGGAGTCCCGTACGGGCAAGGCCTAGCCAGCCACCCCGGCCCCGAGTCATGCGCGGTGATCCGCGAGGATCAGCGTGAAGTGTTGACAGGGGAGACCCTGGGCCAGGTATTGAGCTGCGAAATTAATCGATCCGAGGTGTTGATGCTGTTAAGCGAAGCAGAAGACCACACTGCCTCACGCGTAAATGGCAAGCGTGCGGCGGACCTTGCGCAGTCGGAGACCCTGAGCACGTGGAGACGTTCTTTGACCGGAACCTGGGAGATCTCACTTACGCCCGGGCAGGTATACCCGGGCCGGTTGGCAAAGGCGATAGCCGTACGGTCAACGTGCACGTGGGTGAGAAGTCGGACAGGGTCATATTACCGATGAAGCGGCCGAACAAAGGGGGTAAAAGCCCGGCGGAGGCCGTGGAGGGAAGGACCTTGGTCAAGGGAAACAGTGTCGAGACGACCGCAGTCCGGACTCAGAGCCGGGTGGCTGCGTCGAGCGGGCTTGATGCTGTGCGCAAAGTAGCAAGAGGGGATAAGGAGGCAAAGTTTACGGCCCTGCTACACCATATTACGGTCGATGTACTGCGTCGGAGTTATTGTAATCTGAAGCGGGAAGCGGCGGCAGGAATAGATGGTGTAACTTGGCAGGCCTATGGAGAAGAACTGGAATCGAGACTGCACGAACTGCATGAGCGGATACAACGTGGAAGCTACCGAGCACTACCGGCGCGGCGGGTATATATCCCGAAGCCGGACGGGACGCAGCGACCGCTGAGTATCTGGTGTCTGGAGGACAAGATTGTTCAGCAGGCGGTAGTTTATGTGCTCGAAGCCATCTTTGAAACGGATTTCCTGGGCTTTTCCTACGGATTCCGGCCGGGGCGTGGTCAGCACGATGCGCTGGATGCACTGTCGGTCGGGCTTTATCGCCGGAAAGTGAACTGGGTGCTTGATGCGGACATCCGTCGGTTCTTCGATACCATGAACCACGACTGGATGCTCAAATTCCTCAGGCACCGGATACAGGACAAGCGCATACTGAGGCTTATCTGCAAATGGCTGAAAATTGGTGTTATGGAAGGAGGAGAACACACCCGCGCGCAACGTGGGGCTCCGCAAGGAGCAGTCGTTTCCCCGATTCTGGCCAACATCTACCTGCACTATGTGTTCGATCTTTGGACGAATGTTTGGCGCGATAAGGTAGCAACGGGCGACATGGTTGTCATCCGCTATGCGGATGACAGTGTCGTCGGTTTTCAGCACAAAACAGAGGCGGATCGTTTCCTGCAAATGTTGCAGGACAGAATGTGCAAGTTCGATCTGGCATTACACCCGGGCAAGACTCAACTCATTCGGTTTGGTCGGTATGCCGTGGGGCAATGTCGGGCACGAGGAGAAGGCAATCCGGCCACTTTTGATTTTCTCGGCTTCACGCACTACTGTACGACATCGAGAAAGGGCGAGTGGTTCGTTATTGGTCGCAAGACCGTGAAGAAACGCATGCGGGCACAACTTCGGGCTATCAAGGATGAGCTGCGCAAGCGGCTGCACGCTCCCGTGGCTGAGGTTGGGGCATGGTTGAATCGGGTGCTGAGAGGGCACTTGAACTACTATGCAGTACCCGGCAATGGCCAAAGCCTGAGTGCGTTCGTTTACCAAGTTGGTCGGTTATGGATACGCGCACTGCGGCGACGCAGCCAACGCAGCCGAATGACCTGGGAACGGTTTGGTCGACTGAGGGATAACTTCTTCCCGCCGGTACGTATCCTGCATCCTTGGCCTTTCAAGCGCTTTGACGCCAAAACCTGAGATAGGAGCCCAGTGCGTTAGTAGCGCACGCTGGGATCTGCGCGAGGGGTGCCGGGCAACCGGCATTCCTATCGCGACCCATTAAGGCCGGCATTGGGTGAAGATTGTGGTAAAAGAGTCGATTCAAAAAATGCTGTAAAGCACTAGACTGATAGTGCCCTCGCGCTTTATCGGATGGTCTGTGATATGAGCGAATCGGCCCAATCCGGTAGCGACGTTTGGTAGACCGTGATCTTCCCGTGGTCAATGTCTGCAACGGGTTGAAACGGTGCGGACGCCGATGAATTGTCATAGAGCCTGGCGCGATCGACCAATGGCAGGGCTTTGGCAATGTGTGAGACCGTGCGTGGGATGCGTTGAATGATTTTGTCCGTCGGCACATCGTGCCCACCTTCAGCGACCCGTTGTGCGACGCGTGCCTGATTCAACACATCGGTATCCAGGTGGATAAACACCAGGATGACTTCGTACCCGAGGCCTTTGGCGTCTGCGATGAAATCGATTTTGGACGGGTGTGAGAACACCGTTTCAAAACAGAACGACGATTGCTGTCTAAGGAGCCAGTCGCGTAACCCCGCGGCGATGCGGGCGGCCTGATAACTGCGGGCTTCGGGTAGGTCGGGGTCCAATCGACGGGCAATGATGTCGGCGTTGATGAAGGGTAGACCGCGGGGTTCCAGGAACAGCCGGTAATAGGTGCTCTTGCCGGCACCGTTGCCGCCGGCAAGCACCCAGAGTTGGGGGGCATTCATACCACGGTGGATAGCGGTACAAACTCACCGTTGTGAAACCGCCCGGTTTCGCGCTGACCGTTCGTCAGGCGGTCGATGTAACCCGGGTGTGAGGGACTCGTTTCATAGCGTACCGCCGCCCGGGTGACTTCGTCGGCCAAGGTGCCGTTGTCGCGCACCGCATCGACCTGATCGAAGACGGACTGCGGATCCACGCGGACCACATCCGGCGGTGCCAGCGACACCGTGGCGAATCCCTGGAGGAGCACGGTCAGGTCGCTTTGGGTCAGCTGCTGCTCAATCCGTCGCCCGATTTCGGCCCAAAATTCGATTTGCTTGGGCGGTGAGCGTTTGGACAGCGCACTATCGGCTTCGGCCAAGTGCATCATTTCATCGGAAATACGGATTGGGCGCCCCATGGCTAACTCCTAGTGTGTATCTAATCGTTGCATAGTGTAGCATATTGCAACACTTTTGGGTATCGGCACGGGATCCGCGACGCTGAACTTAATCTCCCTGGCAACCACTAAATTCTCAATATATAGAATACTTTACAATTCATGCCTCGACCTGAGCAGGATAATGGGGGGAAGATGCCAATGAACCTAGGCGGCGTTAAGGCTCTATTCCTATTTCCTGAGGAGAAGGCCGCTCGAAATGTCACATAACGTCCTTTATGCCATACAAAGAATAGCAGTAAATAGAGCTCTTCCCAGTTGTAGTTAAAACGAAGAAGTAGGGTATCCATAGGCGTCAAATCGGTTAGATGTAAATGGCCGAGTCCGGTCTTCAGAATACCGAGTGAACCTTTCTTTGCCCGGCGGGGTTCGAATTCTTCTAGGAATCGGTCAATCAGACTGCCAACGGTAATCTGCTGAAGCACCTTAGGGTCGGTGAAGGCAGCGGAATCAATATCGCGTTCCTGTTCCCTTGCCCAGCGGGCTGCGCTACCCTTTGTGTCGAAGGTTTTGGATAGTGGCCGATGCCCAGCCTTCCTGACGATAGCCCGCCACTTCTTACCCCTTTTCTGAAATGTCGCCATATTTTGGTACGCTATTGGTACAGTGCCACGTTAGATTAGGGTGTTCCCAAGTTAAAACGCAGTGTACCAATAACAGGCAGATGCATTATAACAGAATGAATTACAGAGAGATTTTAGAGAGCTACTGGCCGCTGTTAATGGGATGGACAGTTGTTGTTCTGTTGCTGCTGAATGGCTGGAAACGCCAGGCAGCGATCGCTGCAGCCGGCATGGCCATCGTGACCTTTGCCGTGTTGTCCGTAGGGCGAGGCGGGCCATGAAGGCCCGTATCCGCAAAGCCGAACGGTATCTGATAGGTGTTGATCCGGTTTTGGGAGACGTCATTCAACAACAGGGTCCCTGTACCTTGATGCAGGACCCCAAACCGCATTTTCATACCCTGGTCTGGGCCATCATTAATCAGCAGTTGTCAGTGAAGGCAGCGCAGACGATTCTGGAGCGTGTGCAGCAACGACTCGCCACGGAACTGTTTCAGCCGCAACACTTTTACCGCATACAGGACCGCAGTTTGAGAAGCTGTGGACTGAGCGGCGCCAAGATTCGTTATATCCGGGAAATAGCCAGGCGCTTGCGTTGTGGGGAACTGGATCTGGAACAGCTGGAAGACCTGGATGATGAACAGGTGTCCGGCCTGTTAATGGAACTGCCGGGTGTCGGACGCTGGACTGCGGATATGCTGATGATGTTCTCGCTGGGGCGTATGGATGTCCTGCCGATCGGTGATCTTGCCTTGCGCAAGTCAATCAGGATGCACTATGAGCTGCCGGACGACGCAGACTATGACCGCTATCTGGAACTTGCCGAGCAGTGGCGGCCGTATCGAACTATCGCAAGCTGGTATTACTGGGCTGCTGTAGATTAGCAGGGCGCTGTCTATCTGGGTGTTTCCCAGGCCATCGGGTACAATAGGTCAAGCACCTGGTTAAATGCAGGAGCGCTCTTGTCAACGGCATCAACAATGTCATCTTTGCCGATTTTTGTAAGCGACAGTGCTTCCGGATTGATAACAGAGACGGCTGCAACAGCAATATCCCCGGCATTCAGATCAGAATCCAGTAGCGCACCGTAGGGGTCGTAGAATTGAGAACCAAGCGGGTCCTTGCTTTCCTGCGCACAATGCGTGACCTGGTCTGCGATATGAAGTAGTGCGGATTCCAGATGTGCATCGTGTGCATTTTCTGGATTGTGGTGGTAGCGCACCGATGCGCACAGGTTTTCAGGCATGTTCCAGTGCAGCAGCAGGGCCTGTCCGACTTCAGCGTGATCAAAACCCACCAGCTCGCGTTCGATTTCACAAATGTCCCTGTCGGATTGCAGGCGCATGGATTCAGCCCGGCCGATTTCATCCGGTAGTTTGGTCAGCATCAGCAGGCGACCGACATCGTGCAGCAGACCGGCGGTAAACAGGCGTTCGCTGTGCAGTACACTACAGCGCTGGGCGAAGTTGCGTGCCAGCAGTCCACAGTACACGCTGTGTTGCCAGAAGGCGGCCATGTCGATCAGGTTGCCGGGGATACGTGCGAACACTTCCGCCGCAGAGGCGGCCATGGTCAGATTGCGCAATTCACGCATACCGATCATATTGACCGCCCGGGTGACAGTATCGACTTTTCTGGGCAGTCCGAAATAAGCGCTGTTTACCAGTTTCAGCAAGCGGGTAGTGAGGGCGGTGTCCTTGCCTACCACGTCGCCGATATCCTGCGCGGTGGTGTGCGCAGAATCTGCGAGTGCCTGAACCTGAATGCAGACTTCAGGGAGTGATACAAGACGTACGTTGCGTGAAATCAGGTCCTGCGGGGTCACGGGTATTCCTTTTGCAAGCAGTGAGACCGGTATTGCAGAATGTGGCGGCGTCATACCGGCTTACTTTAGGGCTTTGCCGAAGGGCTGCCTGAGCTATACGCGGCGTAGTGTAACAGCATGAAATATAATAAGTATTAATGGAGTCATGCATGGATTAGCCAGGCGCAGTCAGCGTGCCGGAATGGTAGCCCGAGGCGTGGTAAAATGCGCTTTCCTAGTGACTGTATTTAAATAAAGGGGTAGCAGGTGGAAGCCACCGGATGTTCAGCAGCAGAACCTTTTGTACTCAGGGTGCTCGGGGATATGATGGAGCCGGAATTTGAGCACGGTTGTATTATCGTGATTGACCCGGAAGGTCATGTGAAGGATGGTTGCTTCGTGGTTGCGAACCACAACGACGAATTCTATTTCCGACAGCTGGTTATGGATGGCGAACGACTGCTACTGAAATGTCTGAATGACGCTTATGACGAGATTGTTGAAATACCGGGTCTTAACGCAATACATGGCGTGATTACCCAGAAGTCAGGCAGCCGGCGCAAAGACCGGAAACGTTACGACTGACATTTATACTTTCCGGCTTAACTGTTCCGGGCGTAGTTTTGGTGTGAAGTAGTCGATCGCGCTGTCTTCGTCGACCGGATTCCCGTCGCCGTCTACCATTGCCTGTTCATAATCGCTCCAGCCCAGCATACCGGTTTTTAACGACCTGGTTTTCCGGTAGCCCATCTGCTGCATAACGTCTGCAGCGAGTACGCTGCGTTTTCCGGAGCGGCAGATCACAACGATATCGCGTTCACGCGCTTCTACCAGCTCGGGGAGGGTTTCCTCGTAGTTGTAATCGCAAGCGGTTTCGAGTATCCCGCGCGGGACATTCATAGCATCCTCGATATGCATGGCGTCAAATTCGTAGGGTTCGCGAATATCCAGCAGCAGCAGGTCCGGGTTGTTCTGCAATTCCTCCTGCAGGTCCCAGGGAAACAGTTCGTTAACTGTCTTCAGTGCTTCGGCGATGAAATCGTTAATGGTCTTCACAGCGTGTTTGCCTGGTTGTGTCTGTCAGCGTGCGCCACCGTGGCTGGCGCGCTGTCCGTGTTCGACAGCCATCACGGCAGCCTCAACGCGGGAATGTACACTGAGCTTGCGCAGGATTGCCTTGACGTGCAATTTTACGGTACCGTCGGAGATACCCAGGTTGCGGGCAATGACCTTGTTGCTCTGACCTTCCGCCAACAGGCCCAGGATCTCGCCTTCGCGTGGCGTCAGCTCGTCAAAAGGAGAGGCTTCATCCGGCAATGTGCCGTCACCCTGTACCACTTTGGCCAGTACCGGGGCAAGATCAGGTGCTACAACGGTTTTTCCGGCAACAATATCCCTCAGTGCCAGCACCAGTTCATCAGGCTCCATATCTTTTAATAAATAGCCCTGGGCACCGTTTCTCAGTGATTCAACCAGGTCGTGTTCATCGGTGCTGGTGGTAAGCATAACAACAGGATTCTGGAAACCGGTTTCACGCAGTTTTTTCAGTACGCCGATGCCGTTGATATCAGGCATGCGCATATCCAGCAGCACAACATCGGGGTTCAGGTCTGCGGCGCATTGCAAGCCTTCCCGGCCATCACCGATAGACGCAATAACATCAATGCTACGGTGCGCCAGAAGGCCCTCCAGTCCTACTCTGAATAAAGTATGGTCGTCGATTAACAGGACACGTAAACTCATGATCAAATTTCCGAGCGGACAGGGGATTCCACTTCAACCGTGTGGGCGGCCAGCGCTTCGCCAACGTGCTGGGGGAAACTCAGAATTATACGGGTTCCTTCGCCCGTATCGCTTTCGATTTTCAGGTCACCGCCAATACGGGTGGCACGTTCCTGCATGATCTTGAGACCGAGGTGTTCACCGGGCTTGCCATCCAGCCCCTTGCTCTGGATGCCCGTCCCATCATCCTCAATCAGTATCATGTAGTTATCATCGTCGCCGGCGCGCAGCATGACGCGCACTGCATTGGCCTCACTGTGTTTGCGAATATTGGCCAGTGCCTCCTGAATGATACGTAATACCTGGATTTCCACTTCAGGCGGGAGTTCTACGCCATCCCACTCGATCTGCAGAAAGGCGCTGATATCCGAATTGCGCCGGAAGCGTTCTACCGCCTGCTCGACAGCGGGTAGCAGGCCGCGTTTATCTACCGGTGCGCGGAAATGTGCGATCAGCTCACGCAGTTCGGTATAGGCTTCATCCAGGCTGTTCTCTATGAGTTCCATTTCCTGCCACAGGGCAGCCTCCGATCCGCTGTGCAGCAGCTCGTCAAGTACGCGTACCTGGAATTTGAGGCTGGCCAGGCTCTGGGCCAGTGAATCGTGCAGTTCATTGGCGAGCCGGGTGCGTTCTTCCATGATGGATAACAGGTTGGCTTCTTCGTCGAGGCGTGATTTTTCTATCGCCATGCCCAGGTGATGACCGATGCTGGTCAGCAGGTCTTTCATGTCTTCGCGCTCAACCAGGCCATGGTGCTCGGTAAACAGGTTGTAGACCCCAAGCACCTGTCCCCGGTAGCGTAACGGCACAGCCACCATCTCGATGGTGTTGTCTTCGAAGAATGGGCGGCCGGCGAACTGGGCGCAACTATCCAGATCACCGAGCGCGTAGACTTCCCCCTTCTGGGCGGCTTTTCCACACAGGCAGCGGTCTACGCTGACAAGCTGTTCCTGTTTAACCACCTCCGGGGTAAGGCCGCTGCTGGCAATCAGTTTCATGTTGCCGTCGGGGGTGAGCATGCGGACTGTACCTGCGCGGGCATCGACAACGTCCTTCAGCGTATGCAGAAAGCGGGTCAGCAGGTCTTCGAGATCGCTGGCGGCATTGATGTTGGCGGCGATGTCGTAAAGAATTTCCAGAGAGTGGGTTTTTTGCTGAATGCGGTTGGTATGTTTTTCCACTTCAGACTGCAGGTTTATGGAAAGGGATTCAAGGCGCTCGCCGAGCAAATTGATGTCCTGGTAGAGGATGCTGAAATCCGGTTGCAGTGATCTTGGCAGGCGGGCACTCAGGTGGCCATTGCGCATCTTCTTGACCCAGTCGCGCAGTTCGGTCAGCGGGGTAAGAAAATCCCGACGCGCGCTGTAAACGGCGAAATATACCAGTACCACGCCGCCAACCAGCAGAATGCTGTTGGCGAGATGCAGCCAGTTTCCGGTACCTGGCGTAAGGAAAAACCAGATGTTCAGTACGCCAAGGATAAACAGCAGGATGCCAAGGGCTGACAGCGCTCTCAGAAACTGGCGTGTAGTCGGCCAGTCCAGCAGGTGCAGACGGCGTTGGCGTTCGGTCTGCCGCTGTGCGACATAATCATAATCGCCTTTAACGCGATAATCCTGATTCATGAGCATCTCGCACGGGTTTGCATGCGGCCAGTATAGCGCCTATCAGCATCTGTATCAGCCTGCTAACCCTGGGCCTGTTGGGCAGGGTCGTTTGGATTGATAAAGATAATTTCCTTTTTTCCGTCCAGCTCAACATAGTCAATCACGGTGCCGCTGAGTAACTCTGCACTTGGCGCACCCACGACTATATTAATACCTTCTGACTGGAAGGTTTTGTCGCCTTCGTGGCTGACATCATCAAAGCCCATCGCGTAGTGAAAACTGCCGTCTTCCAGGCGGGTTACCGCGATGCGCAGGGGCATACCTTCGCTATCGCCCAGTTTGGCGGATTCGAGAATTTTCTCGGCGGCGTCCGGGGTCACTGTAATCATGTCATTTTACCTTCAGTAGTGCGTTGTTCGTCAGTTGTGTCGAGGGTGCCTTGTGATTTGCACTGCGCGACAAATTCGAGAAAATGCTGTGTCCAGCGATTGCTGCGTGTGCTTCGCTGGTGGCTGTAACAGGCCAGAAGATTTCTGTACACGTAGCCATCGTGTTTGCCATCCACTCCCGCGCCGCGCAATACCTTGAAGGCATAGACCTCCGGGGCATCCAGCCTCTCCAGAGCGGAATAGTGGAACTCGTGGGCCGCGACTGTCTTACCGGCACCAGGTGGCCAGGGAAAACCAGCAGTCGTTTCAAGTTTAACGTAGCCGCGTCCTTGCGGGTGTTCATGCATGATGGCGTCACCGGGTATTACCCCTGCCATGGCGCAGGTCTTGCCTTTCCATGTCAGGTTGCGGGCCAGGTACATGAGTCCGCCACACTCTGCGTAGGCAGGCAGGCCTGCGTTGATAGCATCTCTGATAGCGTGCCGCAGGGATTGATTGGCTTGCAGTTGTTCCATGCTGCTTTCGGGAAAACCGCCACCAATTATCAGGCCATCGATGTCAGGCAACAACCTGTCGCGCAGCATATCGATATCAACCAGTTCAGCGCCTGCCTGGCGCATGGCCTCCAGGTCCCCGGGGTAGTAAAAGCCAAACGCCTCGTCTCTTGCGATGCCGATGCGCAAAGGGTGCGGCAAGGGATCTATATGAAATGGTGAAGTGGCGGGTGCGAGTGGCGCAGGCGAAGCCCTGGCAATACTGGTCAGCGCATCGAGATCGACCTGGTCTGCAATAGCATTCCCTATGGTTTTGATCTGCCGTTCGGCATCATCCTGCTCGTTGCTGGGGATCAAACCCAGGTGTCGTTCCGGTATCTGCAAGCCAGGGTTTTTGCTGACAGCACCAATCACCGGGACATCAGTGTAGTGTTCGATCACTGCGCGCAGCTTGCCTTCGTGGCGGCTGCCGCCCAGCTGGTTGAGTATGACGCCGGCAATCAGGATGTCAGGGTCAAAATTCTGATAGCCAAGAATGAGCGGCGCAATACCGCGGGTCATGCCGCGCGCGTCCAGCACCAGTACCACGGGTGCGCAGAGTAACTTTGCCAGTGCAGCATTGCTGTTACTGCCATCCAGGTCCAGACCATCGTACAGGCCTTTGTTGCCTTCGATGATGCTGATATCAGACCCACTGGCGTAGAAGCCGACGGTATCTTTTATCTCGTTACCATCCATGGTGTAGAAATCGAGATTGTGGCAATCATGGCCTGCTGCGCGGCCCAGCCACATAGGGTCGATATAGTCAGGGCCCTTCTTGAACGGCCTGACGTCAAGCCCGCGCGTGCGCAATGCGGCGCACAGGCCCAGTGTAACCGTGGTTTTCCCCGATGATTTGTGTGCGGCCGAAATAAATATCTGCGACATGCGTGTATGCAGTCCACTATCTGTTATTCAGAAAACAGAAAGCCGACAGTTGTGCACTGCCGGCCTTGTTAACGCAGTATATAGAAAAAGCTCAGTCCGCTTTGGCAGCGTGCGGATCTACTACATCGTCCGCCAGGGTTTCAGGCAGAAAACGCAATACGCGGACCGCAACGGTTACTACCAGCAATGCCACGGCGACACCACCGATGCCCAGTGTGATTTCCCAGATTGACGGACTGTAGCTGTTAATCACACCATCATTGAAGGAACTGCTGATTACTTCATATCCCGGAAAAATGTCCAGCGGGTAGGCCTGGCCACCGATCAGCAGCACGTACAGCTGCGCAAAACCACCAATAATGACCAGCAGGCAGGCGGTGGCGATGGCCGGGCGTGATTTGCCGGTGGTGGGGTGATACACCATGGCCAGTGGCAGCAGGCTGCCGATGAGAATCTGCACGATCCAGAACAACTTGGTGAAAATGCCGCCATCCATCAGGATGAAGCGTTCCACGCTGTGGTGCTCGGTGGCGTACAGGTTGCTCAGGTGGTACACCATGACGAAGTACAGCACGGCGGCGATGAATACGCCGAGCAGGTTCTTGAGGCGGAAAAGAACGGCGTCGCCGAGCGGGCGTTCGGTCCATTTGCAGGCTGCCATCAACACCAGGATGAAAATCGCCAGCCCGTAGGCGAAGGACATGATGATAAACATCGGTGCCAGCATGGCCATGTCATAAGCCTGGCGTGCAACCAGCCAGCCAAAGATGGAACCGGTACCGGTGGTAAGTATCAGTCGCCAGACAAAGGCGAAGGTGCCTGCGGCCCTGTAGTATTTGTTCATCTTGCGTTCCATCATGAACCAGAGGTACACGATGGTTACGGCCAGGAAGCCGTTATACAGGATGATATTCCAGGCGAAGATGGACTTGAAATTGTAGTAGGTCATGGCTATGAGCAGGCGATCGGGGTGACCGAGATCGAGCACCAGCACCATCAGACCACCCAGCAGCAGCGCGATGGCCAGCAGACCGGACAGCCGTCCCAGCGGCTTGTACAGTGGTTTGCCAAACACGGTACCGATGGAGGCAACGTTCAGCGCGCCGGAAGCAGCCACGATAAGGAAAATTGCAAACACGTGCGGCATGCCCCAGACGATCTGGTTGTTCATGCCGGTGACATAGTGGCCCGAGTGCTCCATGTAAAGGAAAGCGCCAAAGGCGAGGGCAGATAGCAGCCCAAGTCCACCGAGAAGCACCCAGAATCCGGTGCTTTTGCCTTCAATTTCGCGATAGTTCAGCGCTAGTTTCATGGGTTGTTTCGCCAGTTCCGTTCAGGATATCAAATGCCGCGGTAGCGGACGCCGGTGTTCAGTTCGAGGTCGGCGCGCAGCTCGATGCTGTCGTGCTTCTTCAGCTCTTGGGAGATTTCACTGTTTTCATCATACAGGTCACCGAAGATCAACGCGTTGTGGTTCTCTGCGCTGCAAGCCTCAACACAGGCCGGGGTGCCGTCGTTGTCGACACGCTGAACACACAGGGTGCAGGATTCTACCGTGCCTTTGCCGCGCGGCGCCCAGGGCAATTGATCGTGCAGATCCTCGTGAATGAAGCTGCGCGCCTTGAAGGGGCAGGCCATCATGCAATAGCGGCAACCGATACAGATATGCTTGTCGACCAGCACGATACCATCCTCTCGCTTAAAGGAGGCGCCGGTAGGACAGACGTCAACGCAGGGCGGGTTTTCGCAATGCTGGCACATTAACGGCAATGTGCTGACAAAGCCCGTCGACTTGTTGCGGATCTCGACTTTGCGGATCCACTGGGATTGCTGTTCGGGGTTGGAGTGTGTTTCAGTTTTACCCCAGCCATTTTCTTCCTTGCAGGCGCTGACACAGGCATCACAGTTGCTTGCGCATTTGTTGGTATCCACCAGGATGCCCCAGCGCTTTTCCGAGGTGACGGCTTGGTCGACCGGTTTGGCGACGGCGGGCGTGGTCAGGAATATGCCGGGTGCGATGGCGGCGGCGCCGGCGACAGTACCTGATTTGCTCAGAAAATCACGGCGCGATGTATTGGTCTTGTTACTGGTATCGCTCATTGGGCGTTACTCTCCGACACAAGAAGCTTAAGTGTTTCGTGACTCAGGCTGCCTGTTACCGGGCCACCGGCCGGGTGTGCCGCCTTTCCGGAAGTCATATTATCAAGTCTGGATGCGCGCACCGGTTTGGTAGCGTGACACTGGAAGCAGTCGATGCTGACCGATGCATAGGTGTGGCAGCTGGAGCAGAACTGGTTCTCTGCATTCACCGGAATGAACTCACCCTGGTCGTCTTTTGCCACGTGGCAGTTGACGCATTCCTCCAGTGAATAGCGGGGCGTGCGTATGCCCTCGTACATGGTTTCGTCACGCTGGTGAAGGATGTAGTTCATGTGGTTGCGGCGCATTTCATCTTCCGGCGCAACACATTCCTCTGTAGCGCTGACGTGCCGCTCCGGCTCCGTCATGGTCAGGTCGGAGAACGGCAGGTTTTCCGCCTCTTCCTCTGCCGAAACTGCCAGTGGCAGCATCAGCAGGGCAGAGAGCAGTAACCCGGAAACGCGGCGTGCGACCGATGCGTAGCTCATTGTTGGCTGACTCCGTTATTCACCCATGGCCATATCGATGTAGCCGGTCGGGCAGACATCGGCGCAGATGTGGCAACCGATGCACTTGTTGTAATCGGTGTCCACATAACGGCCGAGGGTGGCTTCGTTCTTCTTTACGCGGAACACGGCGTCCTGCGGACAGAAGATAACGCAGTTGTCACACTCGAAGCACATGCCGCAACTCATGCAGCGTTTGGTTTCCTCGACAGCCTGTTCGTCACTGAAGCCTTGCATGCGTTCTTCGAAGTGGCCGAGAACCTGTTCAGAGTTCGGCACATCTTCGCCGCGCAGCACACGTTCGGTGTATTCAAAGTGGCCAAGGAACAACCTGTCAGCGGAGATGATTTCCTGCCTGGAACGGTCTTCGTAGTTGTGAACCGCAAACTTCTCGAAGTCGGTGCCGCGGGTTTCACCGACGGTGTAGGCTTCGGGTTCCAGCCCGGCTTCTTTCATCTTGTCCAGCAGGGAGAAGTGGTGCTTGTCGACCTTGGGGCGCTTCTTCAGTTCAGCGTGTTTCAGGTAATTGTCGATGGACTCAGCTGCAATGGAGCCCTGGCTGATCGCAGTGGTCAGCAGGTGCGGGCGCACAATATCGCCAGCCACGAAATGACCCGGGCGCTTCGGTACCTGGTAGTATTTATCGGCGTCGATCAGGTTGCGCTCGTTGGCGTAGTCTTCCACACCGCTCATGTCGCCGCCCTGGCCGATGGCGGACACGATCATGTCGCACTCGATCACGTATTCCTTGCCGCCTTCAATGGCAACCGGCCCGTTACCTTCCCATTTGGCGTCAACCAGTTTCAGGGCGGTAGCACGACCTGCATCATTGCGGATGATTTCCACCGGCATGACTTCGTTCAGAATGTTTACGCCTTCGGTGAGTGCGTCATTCACTTCGTGCTCGGCAGCAGTCATCTGGTCACGCGGGAACAGGGCGGTCAGGGTGACGTTGTCGCAGCCTTTTTTCAGCGATGCGTCAACGTCTTCGTGACTAATATCCCCGTTCACCACGGCCTCGGGATTTTCCTTGTAGTCCTTCAGCGTGCCAATACGACGGGACACAGATACCACGTCGATGGAGGTGTCGCCACCACCCACGCAGACGATCTTGTTGGCGGTGTAGTGCATCTTGCCCATGTTGAACTGTTCCAGGAACTTCACAGCGGAAACACAGTTCGGGGTTTCATCCCAGCCTTCCAGCGGCAGGTCGCGGCCGATCCAGCAGCCCAGTGCCCACAGGACAGCATCGTAGTCCTTGTCCAGTTGATCGACGGAAATGTCACGTCCAATGCGGGTGTTCGCCTTGAATTCGATATCGCCCAGGTCGAGGATACGCTGACACTCCTGATCCAGCTCGTCACGCGGAATACGGTAGTTAGGAATACCGTAGCGCATCATGCCGCCGAGCTGTTCGTGGTCGTCAAAAATGGTTGAAGCGATACCACGGCGGCGTAACTGGTAAGCTGCTGCCATGCCGGCAGGGCCACCACCGATGATGGCAACTTTCTTGCCGGTCAGTGCGGCGCCCTGCTCGAACTTGAAGCCTTCCTTGAATGCGCTGTCGCCGATGTACTGTTCGACGGCATTGATGCCGACGAAGTCTTCGACTTCGTTACGGTTGCAACCGTCCTGACAGGGAGCCGGGCAAACACGGCCCATCATGGCCGGGAAGGGGTTGGCATCGGTGGAGCGGCGGAATGCGTATTCCTGCATGCTGACGCCTTCCGGCGGATGCTCTATGCCGCGAACGATATCCAGCCAGCCACGGATATCTTCACCAGACGGGCAGCTACCCTGGCAGGGCGGAGTCCGCTGAACGTAGGTGGGACACTTGTAGCTGGTATCGCCATCGAAAATAGCGTCGTTCCAGCGATTCCACTGGTCGTCGCCCTCTTCATACTTGCGAAACGTTAATTTTTTGTCGTCGCGAGAAGTAGCCATGCCTGTTCTCCTGTTATCTGAACCCGTTGAGGGTTCAATGTTGCTATACAATAAATAAATATTCGGGTTATGCCGTTTCGGCCTCGCCTTTTTCTTCAGCGCTGCCGTCGAGTTCCGCTTCCTGCTCGGAACCTTTCATAACAAGTGCGTTGCTGACCAGCTGGTGGACGCTGACAATCTGATCCATGGTGAAACCAAAGTAGGGCAGTGTCTTGGCAAACTGGCTTTTGCAGATAGCGCAAATCGCTGCGAGGTTGGTGACACCATGCTCCTCGGTCACTTTCTTCAGCGCCTGCATGCGGGGCATGGCGCCCTTGACACGAATCTCCATCAGGTCGTCGGTCAGCAGACCGCCGCCACCGCCACAGCAGAAGGTGGCGTCGTGGATGGTGTCGTCATCCATGTCGTAGTAGTTGTTGCAGGCCGCCTTTATGACCGCACGCGGAATCTCGAACTGACCACCTTCATACCCACCCATGCCGGCGCCGCGAGCGACGTTGCAGGAGTCGTGGAAGGTAACGGTCATATGGTCGTTTTCTTCCTTGTTGAAGCGCAGCTTGTCCTGTTTGATCAGGTCGTTGGTGAACTCGCAGATGTGCTGCGGGATCGGGTAGTTCTGATCGAGGAAGTCAAACGGGCCGGCCAGTGTGTTCAGAAAGCTGTAGGCTACGCGCCAGGCGTGACCGCATTCACCAAACACGATGCGCTTGACGCCCAGGTCGATGGCGGCTTCGCGAATACGTAGTGACAGCTTGCGCATGTTCTCGTAACTGCCGATGAACATGCCGAAGTTGGCTGCTTCACTGGCCTTGGAGCTTATGGTCCAGGAAACGCCGGCTTCGTGGAACACCTTGGCGTAACCCATCAGTCCGTCGACGTGCGGTTCGGCAAAGAAATCGGCGGATGGGGTGATCAGCAGGATATCCGCACCTTTCTCATCCAGCGGCAGGCGGACTTTTACGCCGGTTTCGTCTTCGATGTCTTCTTCGAGACCTTCCAGCGTATCGGCCAGTGCCGGCTCGGGCAGGCCGAGGTTGTTACCGATCTTGTAGACCTTGGCAATGATTTCGTTGCAGTACTTCTGGCCCTTGCCAACGGAGGCCATGATTTCACGGGCCGCCATGGAAATTTCGGCGGTGTCGATGCCGTAGGGGCAGAATACCGAACAGCGACGGCACTGCGAGCACTGGTGAAAATAGCTGTACCAGTCGTCCAGCACCTCTTCGGTCAGGTCGACGGCGCCGACCAGTTTGGGGAAATACTTGCCGGCAAAGGTGAAGTAGCGGCGATACACCTTGCGCAGTAACTCCTGACGCGCGACCGGCATGTTCTTGGCGTCGGTCGTACCCAGGTAGTAGTGGCACTTGTCGGTGCAGGCACCGCAGTGTACGCAAATGTCGAGGAAAACCTGCAGTGAGCGGTACTTGCCCAGCAGGTCGCCCATCTTCTCGATGGCGACTTCTTTCCAGTTGTCGATCAGCTCTTCGGGAAAACCGAGGTCGCTCTGGTGTGGAGGCTTGGCAAGGAACGGCGCAAGGTGATTGGTCACCTTGTCCCGCGGCTCGGGGACAATCAGGTATTCTTCAAGTTTGGGTATTTCGAAATCAGCCACGCTTTATATCCTCCGGTCCGGTACTACCGTTCGCCCGCTTCCAGTGCCTTCGCCCAGTCAGCGATATGACGCCGCTCGCGTGAACTGTCGGTCTGGTTTCGGGTCGGGCTGAAGAAAACGCCCGGCGCATGCAAAAGTTTGCTGATCGGGAAAATGATCATCAGTATCGCGACAAGGCCCAGGTGGACCAGAAGCAGCGGATCGTTGGGCAGGGCTTGCGGCGAGAAGCGCATCAGTCCAAGGAAGAAGGCCTTAACCGAAATAATATCGGTGTGTACAAGAAAGCTCATGCCGATGCCGCTCATGGCAATGCCCACCAGCAGGGCAAGCATCAGGTGATCGGACGGGGTGGAGATATAACGGATGCGCGCAACCAGAAAACGACGCGCCCACAGGCCAAGCAGGCCGGCCAGCATGGCGAACGCAGCATATTTACCAAACGGCTGTACCCAGTTCACCCAGAACCAGACCGGTTCGGTGAAATAGCGCAGGTGGCGCAACAGCACCAGCAACATGCCTAAGTGGAACATGATGCCGAACAGCCAGATCCATTTATTGGAACGGAACAGGCTTTCGAAAAACGCGACTTCGCGGAACATGCGCATGACTACACCGGTCTCGGTACGAGGGGCCGGCATAGTGGGAATAATTAAAGGAGCAGGGGTCTGCGCGTACTTTTTGATACGCATGGCGAGACCGACCACAAGGATCACCGTCGCAGCGTAAAACAGTCCGACATACAGGGTCGACACTAAAGACACGCTTCACTCTCCTTCGATACAGGGTGTTAGGTATAATGTGGGGGAGGCAGGCTCCCCCACGATTACACACAGATGTGACTTAGACGCAACCGGTCGGTTTCGGCAGACCAGCGTACTTACAGGCCTGCTTTGCAGGGCCGTAAGGGAACAGCTCATACAGGTACTTGCTGTTGCCTTTGTCCTTGCCCAGCTTCTTGCCGATGGCTTTGGTCAGAACGCGAACAGCCGGAGCGATCTGGTACTCTTCATAGTACTCACGCAGGAAGTTGATTACTTCCCAGTGGGCATCGGTCAGGTCGCTACCGTCTTCCTTGGCCATGATTGTGGCAACTTCCGGTTCCCACTGGTTCAGGTCAGCCAGGTAACCTTCTTCATCAACTTCCAGGGACTTACCATTTACTTCGATAGCCATCGTATTTCTCCTCGTTTGCAGCTCTAGTGCAAATCAGTTTCGGTTTATAACCAGGACTGGACCTTGTCGTATTCAGCGACCAGATCCACAAATCCGCCGTAATCGACAATCTCAAGACCATCAATAACGTGGTGTTCAGACATGCCTCGCGCAGTCACGTCCGGGCCGAGTACAAAGATCTTGTGATCTTTCAGTGCGGCCTTGACCTTGTCAGCAACCACGGTGCCGTCGAATGCAGCGTAAACGCCGTCTTCAATCAGCAGGATGGCTGCGCCTTTGACTGCATGACGCAACGCGGTGTCCAGCGTGCGGCGCTCAAAAGGCGATTTGTTTACCGTGTGTAACATGGGCATAGTGTTTCTCTCCGTATCAGAAGCTCAGGATGACTTCCTGCTCTTCCATCAGTTCGGCCAGCTGGTCCTTGTTGACGACCTGCACAGGTACGATCAGGTCTTCGGTGGTCAGGCCGCGCGACGCCAGCGACTCTTTTTCCACATACAGCTTCTCGACATCGTAACCTTCCAGGGCACGATAGGTCGGAGAGAAGTTTTTTACGCCGATAGCTTCGGTGTTCTGTTCTTTCTTGATCTGGTAGACACCGTCATCCATGAATACGAGCGTAACGTCCTGCTCGAATGCGGCGGCGACCAGCACAACTTCCAGCGACTCCAGGGCATAGATAGTGCCGTAGGGCGCGCGACGGTTAACATACATGAACTTGCGGACCGGGCCCTCAGGTTCGTCGTCTTCCCATGGTTCTGGTTCTGCCATAATTTTGATTCCTCAATTAATCGCCAAAGATGACCATGCGGTCTGACTGTATTCCGGCTTCGACGAGCTGCCCCAGGCCTGAAATTCGGAAACCTTCGGCGATGTTGTTGCCGTCTTTTCCCTGGCGCTTGGCTTCATTTTCATCGAGTATGCCGCGGCGTTGTGCTGCGGCAATGCATATAACCAGATCCAGATCGTGTTCTTTGGCAAGTGCAGTCCACTGTTCGGTGATGTTGCGGTCATCCTGTGGGGGAACCGCAAAACGTGTGCCGTTGTTAACACCGTCGTGGTAGAAGAACACACGGAAGATCTCGTGTCCTCTTTCCAGCGCAGCCGTGGTGAACTGGATTGCGCTGTCAGCAGACTGATGCTGATACGGCCCTTCGTTGACCAATACAGATAACTTCATGCAACGACTCCCGGTTTAGAAACGGATGTGGGTAGATGCGTTCAGGCTGGCACGGGCACCACGCCAGTTATCTACGTGATACTTGGTGAACGGCAGACCGGTAACCTCGAAGAAACGTGGCCAACCGATGCGCTCAACCCATTCGTTGATGCGTTCCCAGTCCTTCGCACCGGCCTTGTATTCCTTGAGAATACGTTTGACGATGGCCGTTGCTTCAGGCCAGCGTGGCGGGTTGTTCGGGATACCGGAAGCAACCAGCTTCTGGAAGGTGGGCTTGCCGCGGGCGTTGGAGTGGTTGCCACCGATCCAGACGGCCAGCTTGGAATGCTCGGCGTCGTTGATCTGCATCGGCGGGCAGGGCGGGAAGCAGGCGCCGCAGCAGATGCATTTCTTTTCGTCGACTTCGAGCGAAGGCTTGCCGTTGACCATGGCCGGGCGAATCGCGGCAACCGGGCAGCGGGCAACAACGGAAGGGCGTTCGCAGACGTTGGAGACCAGGTTGTGGTCGATCTTCGGTGGCTTGGTATGTTGCACGTTGATGGCGATATCACCCTGGCCACCACAGTTGATCTGGCAGCAGGAGGTGGTGATATGCACGCGGTTCGGCATGTTCCAGGCGGTAAACTCGCCGATCAGTTCGTCCATCATGGATTTCACCACACCGGAAGCGTCGGTGCCCGGGATGTCGCAGTGCAACCAGCCCTGGGTGTGAGACAGTGAAGTCACCGAGTTCTTGGTACCGCCGACAACGAAACCGGCTTCGGTCACCGCGTCGATCAGCGGCTGAACCTTGGCTTCGTCGGTGACGATAAATTCAATGTTGGAGCGGATGGTAAAACGAATGTAGCCATCGGCGTATTTATCACCGAGGTCGCACAGCGTGCGCAGCGTGAAGACGTCCAGGATACGCTGGGTGCCGGCCTTGACGGTGAAGACCTGATCACCGCTGTAGGCGACGTGGCGCAATACACCGGGCTGTGGGTCGTCGTGGTATTTCCACTGACCGAAATTCTTGCGCATCGCGGGATGCATGTACTGGAAACCGTCCGGGCAACCTGTTTCGATAGGTTCCCTCATATCTGCCATTGACATGTTGCTCTCCTAAATTGTGAGTGCTGTCTAGTGCTGTCTAGTGCTGGCCCGGAGCGGGTGAACCCGCCCCGGAACCAAAAAATGTACTACCGAGCTGAAAAAGTCGGCGTGACTTAGGCGCTGGCTTTTTCAGCCTGACGCTCGAACCACTTCTCGGCTTCTTCGTCCCAGCCGTCCATACGGACGTAGGAGGACTGACGCGGGTTGCTGACCATGTTCGGGTCAACCTCAACGCCGATACCTTCAAGAAAGTTCACCAGACCGATACGTTCGATCATTTCACCGCAACGTTCGTGCTCAAGACCGTTCTCTGCCCAGAAATCGATGATTTCTTCGGCCATTTCGACAATAGACTCGTAGTCTTCTTCGGTCTCCAGCTTCTTGAACGGCACCACCACGGTGCCCATCAGGTCACCGATCTTCAGGGTACGCTTGCCACCGATGAGAATGGTGACACCCTTGTCGTCGCCGGGGTGCAGCGCCTTGGGCATAACGTTCAGGCAGTGCATGCAGCGCACGCAGTTATGGTTGTCGACGCTCAGTGTGTCGTCGTCATTCAGGGTCAGCGCCTGGGTCGGGCAACGCGTAGTGACGTTGTCGATAATGTACTGACGCCCCTTCTTGGCAACGTAGGCCTTGATCTCTTCCTGGTCGACCTTCATGTCGTCGCGCCAGGTACCGATGACCGCGAAGTCAGAACGCTCGATGGAATTCTGGCAGTCGTTCGGGCAGCCGGATACCTTGAACTTGAACTTGTAAGGCAGTGCCGGACGGTGCACGTCGTCGGTGAAGTTGTTCACCAGATGACGGTGGGCGGCGTGTTCGTTGGTGCAGGACATTTCGCAACGCGCGGCACCGACGCAGGACATGGCGGTACGCACGCAAGGACCGGCACCACCGAGGTCCCAGCCGTATTCGTTGATTTCGTCGAAGAAGTGCTGGGTGTTCTCGGTGGTGGTACCGATGAACATGATGTTACCGGTCTGACCGTGGAAGGTCTGCAGGCCGGAACCCCATTTTTCCCAGCTGTCACCCAGTTTGCGCAGCATGTCGGTAGTGTAGTAGTTGCCCGGTGTCGGCTGTACACGCAGGGTGTGGAATTCCCTGGATTCGGGGAAAGCGTCACCGACTTCGGAGAAACGCGGAATAATGCCGCCGCCATAACCAAATACGGAAACGGTACCGCCCTTCCAGTAACCCTTGCGGGTTTCGTAGGAGTGTTCCAGCTGGCCGAGCAGGGAGTTGGTTACTTTACGGATACGCTCGTCGGGGTGATCGTCGCGCAGACGCTTGATACCGGATATAAAGCTGGGCCAGGGGCCGTTTTCCAGTTCGTCGAGCATAGGCGTTGGGTAATGCTTGTCAGCCATGTACCTTCTCCTTCCAGTTTGTTATGGGGGGTTCTGCGTACGCTCAGAGCCGCCGTTACGTAACGTCAAAAAATCAGTTTTCGGTACTTCCTTTATGGAGCCGAAGTTCCCGTATCGGAACCAGATGTGACCGATACGTGCAACTCCTTCATCAGACGTGTAGCAGTCTAGGGGCCTGAGCCTGATCCGAGAATCCTACCCTTGGGGTGTTCGGTATACGCAACACTATCCCATTGTGGATAGGCCCAGGAGCGTCTCGTGCGGCGGGCGATTATACGGTCAGGCCCTTAAAATTGCTATGCATATAGAATGTCTTAATATTATCAAAAGCTTATGCTCTGGTTGCCGTGTAAGATTTCGCTCTGTGGTCTTTTCAGCGCTTTTAACCCTATTAAAAACCGAGATTTAATCTTGGATGCTGTATTAACATATCTGATAAAATTCCTGTTTACTCCACGTGCACAGACGGTTTGCCAATGACTTCTCTGCCTGATTCCACGACTGCTGCCGAGTCGCACAATCCATTCGACCCGGATGCGGTCGAGGCTTACGCCGCCTGGCGCGAGCACAAGCTGGACGGCTATCTGTCGTCAGTTGGAGACCTTGTTGTTGATATAGAGGACGGCCTGCACCTGTCGAGCGGCGAACTTGCGAATATTCACCGGATCATCGACAAAACCAATATCGCGATCTACAGGCTTGCTGAACCTGCAAACCAGAGCAAGGCAATAATCCGCCAGCTGGGACGGCAGCTTGGCCTGGAGCGGCTGGACAACAACCTGTGTGCGGACGAGGACAGCATTACCAGCCTGCGGGTGGTCGAGAAGCGCCGTGAAGGCGAATACATTCCCTATACCAGCAAGCGGCTTAACTGGCATACGGACGGTTACTACAACACCCTGGATGAGCAGGTCAGAGGCGTTATCCTGCACTGTGTGCAGCCGGCCGACAAAGGCGGGGAAAACGCGTTTATGGACCACGAAATCGCTTATATACAGCTGCGAGATGAAAACCCCGACTATATCCGCGCACTCATGCAGATGGACGCGATGACCATCCCGCCGAATATTCTCAACGGCCGGGAAATCAGGCCGGAACAGAGCGGGCCGGTGTTTTCGACAGACCACAACGGGTATCTGCACATGCGCTACTCCGCACGTACCCGGAACATCGTCTGGAAAAATGATTCAACCACACAAGCGGCGGCAGAATGCCTCCTGAACTTGTTTCAGTCGGATTCGCCCTATATATTTCGGCACCGGCTGGAGTCAGGGCAGGGCGTGATCAGCAACAATGCGCTGCACTGCCGGACAGAATTCAGCCACGACAATGACAGCGACCAGGGGCGCCTGTTGTACAGGGCGCGCTACTTCGACCGGGTCGCCGAGGTCAATTTCAACGGGTAAGCACCATGTTATGTCTGAGTGAAATACTGCTGCAGCACCATGAGCTGCAGAGTTTTGATGACCTGGTCGGTATCGTCGAGGACAAGGCGCGTGGCGGCGAACTGTTTTTCCAGATGGACGTACGGCCGCCATTTCCGGATACCCCCGAGAGTTGGGAAGATCGACTCGAGGCCGCATTTGCAGCAGCGGCTAAACGTTGAGAGGTGCGCCATATGTACTGGGAAGAGGAAAAAAACGAAAACACGTCGCACAGGGTGCCGGACGATGTCGTGGACCTGGTCTACAACATCAGCTGCAAGTGTTTGCCGCTGGATCATGCCTACGCGTTTTCCAGCGCTGTCCGTGGCGCACTGCCGTGGCTGGATGACGAGCCGCAGGCCGGTATACACCTTATTCACGGTGCTGAATCCGGTAACGGCTGGATGCGACCGGAAGGTACCGCCAACGAATTGCTGCACCTGTCCAGGCGTTCGCGTATGACCCTGCGTGTACCGGGACACCGCGTCGACGACGCCCAGACCCTGAGCGGCGAAAAGCTGGATATCGACGGCCACACACTGGAAGTCGGCAAGGCTAAAGTGAAGCTGTTCAGTGCACTGCCCACCCAGTTTGCGCGTTACGTGGTGGTGCCGGAAAACGTCAGTCACGACGATGAGGAAGTTTTCATGGCCTACGTCGTGGAGGAACTGAAAGCACTGGACATCAGGGTCCGCAAATTACTCTGTGGCCGCGCACACGCGCTGCGGCACCCCGACGGCGACCTGTACACGCGCAGCATTATGCTCGCGGATCTGGAGGTTGAAGAGGCTGTTGTCCTTCAGCAGCGGGGTATTGGCCGGCATAAAAAGATCGGCTGTGGGCTGTTTATGCCCCACAAGGGTATCAAGGCCGTACATGAAACGAAGGCCGACAAGAATTTATCTCGTAAGTAGATTTAATAATATCGATTAAAATTTTGATAAATATGGAGAAGTGATATGGCACTCGAAGTCGACGGCAAAACCATCGAAACAACAGAAAATGGTTACCTGGTAAATATGGAAGACTGGACAGACGCAGTGGGTCAGGCTGTCGCTGATGCAGACAAGCTGGAAATGACTGAAAAGCATTGGGATGTCGTGAATTACCTGCGCGACGAGCACTACAATAACGGTGGCGCCGAACCCAATGAACGCACTATTCTGAAGGCCATGGCCAAGAAGTGGGGCGACAAGCCGACCAGCAAGCTCATGTACAGCATGTTCCCGGGGATGCCCAGCAAGCAGGGCCGCAAGATCGCCGGTCTGCCGCAGAGCACCCGCAAGGGCGGATACTAATCCGGCCTGCCCATTGGGGATATAGCCGGCATTAGCAACCCATAATATAGTGCGTCATAATCATCGTGCGGCGCACGCCTTTTGAATTAACGCTTTGGAGGCAAAACCATGAGCGAAAAGCAAGAGATGATCAAGAAAATGATCGAGATGCAGAAGAAGTTCATCGCGTATGAACATGAAAACGGTGTCTCGCAGGAAGAGTACTTTACCGCCGGCGACGGTCACGAACTGCATAACTACCGCCAGGAATACGGTGATATGGCCATGAAGCTGGTCGATATAGCCCACGAAGAAAAGGGTTCGCACCGCTAATACGGCTGTTCTCAGTCATAACGGGCCGACGTGTAAAACACTCGGCCCGTTTTTAATTGGGGTCACCCAAATTAAAGCTCTGACCACATGCGCACCAGGTTGACATAAGCGTGATCGACCTGGCTGGCGGTCTCACTGTCCGGCTCAGTCTGTAACAGGCTTTCCCTGGCTTGATAGAGCTGGAACACCAGTTCGCGTTTATCGGGGGCGCGCAGCATGCTCTGTGTCCAGGTTACGGCAACCAGGCGTTCACCTGAAATGACTTCATCGATGTGGTGCAGGCTGGATGAAGGATAGATGACAGCATCGCCGGCTGCGAGTTTCAGGCGCTGCTCGCCGTATGTTGTACGAATAACCAGTTCGCCGCCTTCATACTCGTCCGGTCCATTGAGAAATACGGTCGTGGAGATATCCGACCGGTACTGGCCACCAGGTGGTCCCATCACCGGGTCGTCCACGTGGTCGCCGTAGGACATGCCGTTGGTGTAGCGGGCGTAGTAGGGTGCAGCGACCCGGTACGGCATGGCGGCAGCCTGGTAGAGCGGGTGCTGGACCAGCGAGCCCATCACCACGCTGTTGAGCTGTTCCATCTGGCGGGCGCCGGACTGAAGTTCCTCGTTGTTTTTGACGCGTTCGGCAGTCTTGCCGGCGGACAGTCGCCCATCGATAAACTGGCCCTGGTCGAGCAGTGAGCGCACCTGTGACAGTTTCTGGCTATCGAGTACGCCGGGAATAACAAGCAGCATGCAATTATCCTGCAGTAAATGAATCGGAGAGAGATATGATATTGAAACTGACCATAGACGATCAAACGTACGATATCGAGGTCCCCGGGCAGATTATGCAGGAAGCGGAAGAGTTCTACGCAAAAATGGACAGCGATATGGACAAGGGCTGGCAGATGAGCCGCGTCTGGGTGGAAAAACCCGACCAGTACCAGCGTTGCCAGATCGTTGCCGACAGAATCCTCGGTGCCTTCCACACTGAGAACCGGAAAATGGTCATGCTGATGTCAGGCTACATTCTCAGCCGGGTCCCGCATGTCGAGGAAGTGGTGGTAGACACCTCGGGTGATATCACCCTGACGGACGTGATGGCGTAGCAGCCTAGCAGTGCGGGGTTTCCTCAGGGGCATACCCGTTTGCTCATCAGGTAATGCTGGATTTCATCAAACAGCAGGAATGACCGCTCAACCAGCGTGTAGCCATGATGCTGGTAAAACGGCAGGGCGTTTTCTCGAGCATGTAATATCACCGTTTCCAGCCCTGTCTCCTGCGCAACCCGTTCCAGGGAGGCCAGCAGCAGCGAGCCATTCCCCTGTCGCTCATAGCCCTGTTCCACCGCCATGTAGCGGATCTGCCCCCGCTGATCGTCCAGACGGTGCAGGCGTCCGACGGCAATGACTTTTCCGCTTCCGCCGCAGACGACCATACGGTGGATACTGGTGTCATCCGTTTCATCACGGGTGCTGCCGTCTTTTTGCCAGGGCGCTCGCAGGATGCGCCAGCGCAGCTCGTAATAGGCATTCCAGTCGCTATCGCTCTGCGGGGCACGCACACTGACATCAGTCACAATCAGGCAAACACAACCCAGGTGGTGGCGATGTATTTTACGCCCTTTTGCAAGGTGACCGCGCGGTGCTCGTGTGTCCAGAAGGGAGGAAACAGCACCAGCTTGCCCTGTTCCGGCTTGATTTTAATGTTCTGGAACAGGAATTCGGTCTCGCCACCCGGGCCCGGCACATCGTTGAGATACCAAAGGGCTACCAGCTGGCGCTGGCTGAAGTCATGACTGCCGCCATCGATGTGCCAGTGGTAGTGTTCTCCGGCGTTATAACGCTGAATACCATAGCCCATATCCTTGAAAGGACCTTTGAAATAGGGGTAGGTTTCGCGAAATTCAAGAATGGCCTGGCCGATTGAACGGAACAGAGCCCGATCGATGTCCTTCCAGTGGGGTTTTCCGCTGACCACCAGGTCAGTGGTCTTCTTGATGCTACGATCCTTGCCGACGTCCTGGCCAATACGGCCCTCATACTGTTCGTCGCCGTACTGTTCAAAGCGTTCTATTGCCAGTTGGCAGATTTCCGCGCTGAGCGCATGTGGTTTCTCAAAGATAAAGGTGTCAGTCCTGACTTCCGTGATACTGCGCAGCGGGGTGACGGTTTTGTTTTTCAGCATTGTCAGGGCGGGCCTATAACTGCTTCTGTTCAATCAATGATTCCATGTCCTGCCATGCCGTAGTAACGCGGCTTTCATGGAGTTCGATAAGTTCGTGCGCAACCTGTGTCCAGTGTTCCCGGCCGGTCCTGATCTGGGCTTCGAGTTGACCCCGATCGCCACATTCTACCCAGTGCTGGTAGGCATTCAACAGGGCGGGATAGATTTGCTTGCGCATTCCGGACAGGTTGGCGAAATAAAAGTGCAGTGAAGGCGGGTGTGCCCGTTCGATCAGGCTGGGAAGTGTCGACAACGCGTCGGCGAGGTGGTCGCGTACCGCGCGTGCCATCAACTCCAAACGCGAACGGGGAAAAGCGCTGATCATCTCTCGCCAGTTGTCACCGAGTATTTTGCCAGCTTTGACTTCACCGATTTCGTGTAACGTCAGTGTCTCGATTTCCGTTTCTGTCATCTGTTCCAGTGCTTCATCCAGGTTGTTCCCGAAGTCGTAACAGTTGACGGCACGACCCATGGCATTTTCGGGTGTGCTCCAGCGCCACTCCTCCAGTCGCTCCCATAACATGCGACGCAATGATTCGCGGCGAATGTAGATCTGTTTGTTCAGCGACATGGCCGGCGGCGCCCCGAGATCACGGGCATACTCTTCAGTGGACACGCGAATACAGTAGTCCTTGCGTGTGACGGTTCTTTCCAGTCGCGCCAGGAAGAAATGCGGCTTGGCCTTGTGACCGTAACCGGCGCTGTACAGCAGTTGGTGCTCCGCCAGTGCCTGGTTAATAGCGTCCGAATCGAACGGATCATACTGCTGGCCATTCAATTCGACGGGTGAAAAATCCTTGTCTTCGAGTTGTTCCCAGAGGTTTTCACGATCCGCAAGCCAGTTACCAATGTCCTTGTGTGGCAGGGTGGCCGCAAAACCGTAACCCTTTTCCCAGCGAAAATATTCACGCATTTTCAGCAGATAGACGCACATGGTGAAGTCGCTGGCGTACCGCGCATCCGAAACATGGCAGTTGTACTGAACGCTGTCCCGTAAAGACTGAAGCGCTGCCGGGAGCGGGGATTGATGAAGTTGCATAAGCTGAAAATACCTGACTAAACTACTCTGGAATTTGATGCTAGCATGTTATATTCTGGCGCGCACTATCGGGTAGTGGAGTACTTCAAGTGCGTATTAGAAGTCGTTGGAATAACAAGAAAAAAGAGCGATCCCTGGAAGAAGTGGCCGGTGCGCTTGCGTTTATCGAGTGGCGTATCGCCGGTAACGCATTGCTTGATCTGGAGAATGAGGGATTTCAGACCGACACGCAGTCACAGCGGCTGGACGTGCTGCAGGAACTCTGCGCTTTCCTGATACACGTAACCGATCGTCTGGTGCATGACACCATGGACGAAGAGGAACGTCAGCGTTTTATCGTTGCCCTGGCGCTGAAAACGGCCGATACCTATCACGATAACCGGCTTGATTCAGACACTGGCGGCAAGGATTTCAGGCAGCCGTTTATTGAAACCCTGAATGCCCGCATGGCGGATTACGCAGAGTTTGTTTTCGAAGATCGGAAGCCTGGCTATGCGTTTAAGCGCTATCTAGGCGAGGCTGTAACCAGCAGGATGGGAGCCAGGGACCGCAAGTGGATCAGTGAACAGGTTATGGAGATTGAAGTTCCCGACATGTTGAAAACACTTGAAAAAGGGCTGAAAGACCTGTTTGGCTCAGGTAATACCGAGACCCCTTCCGGGTCTTCTGCACAGCCTGGCTAGATGCGGTCTGGCTGCTTTGTCGGGCGAAATCTGCTAGTGTTAGGCCACCGCGACACGCTAATAAGTCGTTAAAATAATAAAATGCTGGATATTGGGGATCCGCCGTATGTACCAAAATTTCTACGGTTTCAAAGAGCGCCCGTTCACTTTATTGCCTGACCCGGATTTTCTGTTCCTGAATGAAAAACACCGGGCAGCGCTCGATATGCTGGAAAAGGCTGTTTCAAGCCGCTCCGGATTTTGTGTCATAAGCGGTGAAATCGGCGCCGGCAAAACGACGCTGATTCGTGAATTTTTGAATCGTCTTGATGAGACTGTATGTGTCGGACTGGTATCCAATACACACCCCTCATTTGGCGAACTCCTGCAATGGATTATGGCGGCCTATGGCTTGCCGTGTGGTAACGAAGACACGCTTGAGCTGCATAAGCGCTTTCTCGAATTTATCAACCGGCAGCATGCGCAAAACAAACATACGCTGCTGATTATCGACGAAGCCCAGAATCTGACCGTGCAGGGGCTGGAAGAACTGCGCATGTTGTCGAATGTAAATTCAGACAGTGATCTCCTTCTGCAGGTGATTCTGGTCGGTCAACACCAGTTACGTGACAGACTTCAGCAGCCGGAGCTGGAACAGTTGTCTCAACGCATTGCGCTCAATTACCACCTGGAAGAACTGAATGAGGGCGAGACGTGCAGTTACATTCAACACCGGGTAAGTCACGCCGGGGGTGAATCGGGCCTGTTCAGCGCAGACGCTTGCCAGGCTGTTTACAGGCTCAGTGGCGGTATCCCGCGCCTGATAAATCGTCTCTGTGATCTCAGCCTTGTTTACGGACGGACAACGGAAAGCAGGGTGATTACAGCCGGGCTCGTTAACAAGGTGGGTGAAGAACAGCATATGAGTGCCTTGCATGGCATTCCGCAGGTCGATCGGGTAACTGCAAAACCAGAACAAACTGTAGCATCGATGGAAGCCTCTACAGAGCAGAAGGCCGTGCCCGAGCAGACAGTGGAAGTGGATAAATCATCTTCAAACAGCATTGTCGGGGCGCTGAGCCCGGTGTTGTTCCCGGAAATGCACGCAGCGGTTAATCAGACGGAAGTTGCAACCGAAACTGCCGCGCAGTCAGAGCTGCATCAACTGGTAGTCGATGCAGAGCATAAAAAACGTACCAGGGGTGAGCGTGGTGCCCTGTGGTTGTTGCTGGGTGTCGTCGTCATTGCTGCCGGTGGCGCCGGCTGGTTGATGCGTGATTTCTGGAGTGCGGATCTTGCTCCGTTGATCGCAACTACCCAGCCTCCAGTCGTGGCAAAAGAAGGGTCAGCAACACCGGCGGCCACTGCGGACAGTCAGTTAACAAGGCCTGCAGCGGAGCATGCTGCCTCACAGAGAGCGGCGGAAGCAGAAAGAGCAGCGGAAGCAGAAAGAACAGCGGAAGCAGAAAGAACGGCAGAAGCAGAAAGATTGGCAGAACAACGCAATGCCGAGTTGCGTCGCGAAGCTGAAAAAATCACCAGGCTGAAACAGGAATCCGATCGCCTGGAGCGCGAGCGGCGTGCCGCAGAAAACAAGTTGGCGAAGCAGCGTGCGGCCCGGAGAGAGCTCGAGCGCGAGGCGGACCTGGAACGCAGGAAGATGGCCGAGGCCAGGGAAGCTGCCAAAAAACTTGCCGAAGAACGCACCCGGAACGAGGCGCGTCTGTCTGAAGCAGCGGCGGCAAAAGAATCAGCGCAAGAGCCGGCGCGACGTGACGAGGCACTGGCAAGTTTCCTGAAGACGGAACCGTCTGCGTATGACGAAGAGGATGGCGATGATATTGTGCTGGACACAAAAGCGAGTCTTGCCGGTGAGGCCGGGACCGTCCCCGAGGCAGAACTATCAGCGTATGACGAGGATGACGGCGACGCAATTATCCGGGAGACAAAAACAAGTTTTGGCAGTGGGGCCGTGGAGTCGGTAAAAAAATGAGCCGGTTTTCTGGCTGAGCTGTCAAAAAAAACGGGCCTGAAGCCCGTTTTTCATAAGCAACAAGGCTGGATTTATTTGCCGGCCCAGTTCGAAAAATTGTCCATGTTGTGTGCCTTGCCGTCTTCGTATCCGGCTTCATAGGCTTCAGTGATGCGCTGTTCCTCGCGCGGCGGGTTAAACACATAGCCGCTTTGCCAGCCTTCAACATAATCATCGTTGACGGCGTCTTTTTCCATTTTAGTGGTAAAATCGTAATACGTTTGATCCATTGGTGCGATCTCCTATTAAAAGGTTTCGAAACGTTTAGCGAACCGCCCGTAAACGACAGGCGTCCACTCAATGGCGCGGAAGTATACCGTTATATCAGTAAATCACTATATATCCCCAGTGAGATAATACTCCATAAATAGTATGGTAATTGCGTTATCAATGTTAAATCCTGACTGATTTGGTAAGGAAAGGACGACTCTATATAATGCGCTTTTTTCAGGGAGACAGGCATGTCTGATTCAAATAGTGACGAAGTCGATTTTGCCAGCGGCATGGCGGCTTTTGAAGCCAAGCATTTCTCACTGGCCGCACAGTTGTTGTCGCCGTTCGCAGAGCAGGGCAATCCCGAAGCCCAACACCGCCTGGCCATCATGTACCAGAACGGGCTGGGCATGGCACAGCACGATGGCTTGGCACTGCGCTGGATGAAGGCCGCCGCCGAAAACGGCTATGCCATTGCGCAACACGGATTGGGCTTCATGTACCTGGAAGGGGAGTGTGTGGACAAGAATCCGGCACTGGCCGTGGAGTGGTTTGAGAAAGCCGCACAGCAGGGACTGGTGGGGTCTCAGACAACACTGGCGATGATGTACGAGGAAGGTAACGGCGTCGCGCAGAACATCGAGAAGGCCAACGAACTGTATCGGGCGGCAGGCTTCGAGCGTTAATGGAGCTGACTGCAGAAGACTCACTGCGGCTGAACGTAATGCTGGCGAATGCACTGCAGGCGGTGCGTATCGATGAGTCTTCCATGACGGTACAAGCCTTGTCTGATCAGGGCGAGGCGAGTGTAAAACTCAATCCGGTTGGTCGAGATGACCAGTACCTGAAGTCGGTACGCGAATTATTGTCCAGCCAGGTGCTTGGATCACCAGGCGGTTACCCCGTGTTTCTGCGTCGCTGGACACGCATGGGCCAGGCGCGTGATGACAGCCTGGAGCAACTGCTGCTGCTGGGTGAACCGGAAGCCATTGTTGCCGTGGTACATGCTGCCGGCCTGACCGATGAGATTGCCCGCAAGGCCTGGTGGGCCATGCCGGTGGCGGACAATGCACGCCGCATGCTGGAGCACAAGTGTGTGGTAGCGGGTGCGATGGGTACTGTGCTGGCCGAGTACCTGGTTGATTATCTGCCCTTTGAGACGGAACACCGTGCCATGCTGGAAACCGTGCGCCTGGTGTTGCAACCGGGTTTGATTTCAGATGATCTGCGCGACAAGCTGTGGCGTTCGGCAAAACGCAAGAACTCCTACTATGTCGGCTTCATGGATGCTATTCCCGACGCATTGCCTGAGCCAGGCAAGCCAAGACCGGACTGGCAAGCCCTTGAGGCGCGTTTGCAGCCCCTGGTGGAGGATGGCAATCCGGTGGCAACGCAGCTGTGTCGCTGTCTTAGCGAGCGGGGACAGGTTTTTTTGCAAACCACAGAGGCCGTTACGAGGAAGCCCAACAACCAGGACGTCGTGGTCGAGTTGCTAAAGTCAGTTCAGAACTATTTCGCGACTGTCTGTCCCAGTAGCGATCCCGGTGCGGATATAGAAACCGTTATCAGCGATGCCGATGCACTGCTGGATGTTCCGGCGGTTTGTCCTACCACAGAAGCGGTGCAGAATGTGCTTGCAGCGGTGCCGGAATGCAGGGATGACGTCAGGGCTATACTGGCGCTGGCGTGGGTTGGGGAGCCACTGGTCAATCCGATCTTTGCGCGTTCCGATGCCATTGGTTCGGTGATGCGCAAGAAAATAGAGCCGGTGACGACGCCGCTGATTCAGCAAATTGCACAATTACGTGGCCTGTTCGGATAACATTACACCATATGTCTGGTAGCATTTACCGAATTTGTTTCACGATTTGATCAGCCAACGGAGTAGAGTGGGTAGCTTATGGCGGAAGTTATTATGTATTGCACACAATTTTGTCCATACTGTGTAAGCGCAGACCGGTTGTTAAGCCGCAAGGGTGTTCCTGTCAACAAAATAGCAGTCGATAACGATCCGGATATGTGGGCGACTATGGAGAAGCTTTCCAAACGCAGCACGGTTCCGCAAATATTTATCGGTGACTACCATGTGGGTGGCTATGATGATCTGGCCGCGCTGGAACGGGACGGGAAACTGGACCCGTTACTGGAACCGATACTTAAGACCAGGCCCGCCTGAGGCGCCAGCCATGGATTTTTTCCCTGTCTTTCTGCAGCTGGAGAACCGCGATTGCCTGGTGGTCGGTGGCGGCAAGGTCGCTGCACGCAAGGTCGCCTCGCTGGCGCGTGCCGGTGCCAGGGTGCAGGTGGTTGCCCCCGATCTTTGTGAGGAGCTGGTAGCGCTGCTTGAGCAGAAAAAGATCACCCACAGCGCACGGAAATTCGAGGACGGCGACATAAAGGGCAAGGTGCTGATTATAGCCGGCACCAACCAGCAGGATGTGAATCGTCGTGTATCCGAGCTCGCTCATGCAGCGAATCTGCCGGTCAACGTGGTTGATCAGCCGCAGCTGTGCAGTTTTATCGTGCCGTCTGTTATCGACCGCTCGCCGGTACAGGTTGCAGTGTCCAGTGGTGGAACATCACCGGTGCTGGCGCGCCTGCTGCGTGCGCGCCTGGAGAGCTATGTGCCGGCTGCGTATGGCCGCCTGGCGACACTGGTGGAAGCTTTTCGCGACAGGGTTAAACAGCGTTTCAGCAGTACCGATCAACGGCGTCGGTTCTGGGAAAATATTCTGCAAGGTGAAGTGGCTGAGTTGCTGATTGCCGGGCGCGATGAAACAGCTCGCGAACTGCTTGAAAAGTCGCTGGAGGAATCCGGCGATGAGCCCGATTCCATCGGTGAGGTTTACCTGGTCGGTGCCGGTCCCGGGGATCCGGATCTTCTGACTTTCCGTGCACTGCGTCTGATGCAAATGGCAGACGTTATTGTCTATGACCGTTTGGTTGCTCCGCCGATACTGGACCTGGCGAGGCGTGATGCGGACCAGATCTATGTAGGCAAGGAGCGCGATAACCATGCGCTTTCCCAGGAGAACATCAATCAGTTGCTGGTACGTCTGGCAAAAGAAGGTAAACGCGTTGTACGGTTGAAGGGTGGCGACCCTTTCATCTTTGGACGTGGCGGCGAGGAAATCGCCACCCTCATGGAGAACGGGGTAAGTTTCCAGGTGGTGCCGGGTATAACTGCGGCATCGGGTTGTGCGACCTATTCAGGTATACCGCTGACCCATCGCGACTATGCCCAGTCGGTAGTGTTTGTTACCGGCCACCTGCAGGATGGTTCCGTTGACCTTAACTGGAAGGCACTGGCACACGACAACCAGACCATCGTGTTCTATATGGGGTTGCACGGTGTCGGCGTGATGTCCGAACAACTGATCAAGCACGGCTTGCCGGAGACGACACCGGTTGCTCTGGTACAGCAGGGAACAACACAGAATCAGCGCGTCGTGATTTCCGATCTGAAAAACCTGCAGGCAACGGTGAAAAAAGAGCAGGTCAAACCACCTACCATCATCATCGTCGGCAAGGTGGTCGAACTGCACGAAACGCTGCAGTGGTTTAATCCCTTGCCTGGTGCAAACCCCAGGCCCTTCGGTGGTTCCACGCACAGTTCACAATGAATGCGGTAAGTTAGCCGACACAAGCTTTCGAGAACGTGGCCTGTCGCGCCTGAGTGAAAAAATTTACCTGCTTAGTAAACAGCAGGTACTGGCGGTTTGTCCCGGACATGCTGGAATCAACTATTATAAGCGTTTGAATCTCAATTAAATCTGATTCATGCCGTTACAGGCAGTGGAATCCGGTATTGTCCGGAAGAATCTGTAATAGTTAGCTATATCAGCAGCTTGAAAGGGTATTCGGGTATGAACAGGATGTTGTCAGACAGTCCCGCTCCGGGACGCATGATCACACCAGGCAGGTATCTGACCTGTCTCGTGTTTCTAATAGCAGCAAGCCTTGTATCCATCGCCCAGGCAGCCGACGGGGGTGTTGATGCCGTTCTGGTCATGGACAGTTCCGGCAGCATGGCGAAGAACGACCCGAACAAGCTGCGTGTCCCGGCCGCCAAAATGTTCATGTCGCTGCTGGGTAAACAGGATCGTATCGGCCTCATCAGTTTCAGCGATAACGGTTACCCGGTATTGCATCTCACCGCACCCGGACCCAAAACCGATGCACGTATTCTCGCTTCCGCCGACAGGGTGTCATCGAAAGGTGTCTATACCAATCTGTATGCCGCGCTGGAAAAGGGCCTGGCAATGCTTGAGAAAGAGAGTCAGGAGGGGCAGGAGCAGGAGCAGATGCTGGTGCTCATGTCCGATGGCAAAATGGATGTGGGCGATACCGATGAAGACTGGGCGCTGACACAGAAACTGCAGGGCGAGTTATTACAGTCTGCCAGGGCGCGTGGCATCAAGGTCTATACCATCGCCTTTACAGAGGCGTCCGACGTTGATTTGATGAAAGAGATGGCTAACGAAACCGGCGCACTGTTCAAGCTCGCAAATACCGATCAGGACCTGCACGAAGTTTTCAGCGCCATTTTTGAAAGCGCCAAGGACCCGGACATGTTGCCGATCGAGGGTGACGAGTTCGTGGTCGATGCCTCTATCGAAGAAGTCACTATTGTTGCATCCAAGGAGCGCGAGGATGTGCGCATTTTTCTGCAATCGCCGCAGGGTAAGCAGCTAAGTTCTGACGACGCCGGCGACAACATCAAATGGTTCATGTCGCATCACTTTGACATGATTACCCTGAGTGATCCTGAACCGGGCACCTGGAAGCTGCTGTATACCGGTGGCAGGAACCGGGCATACATAGTCACCAATATGACCCTTAACCATAATCCCCAGAACCCGAATCTGGAGGTGGGGAAGGACATGGTGCTGGAGGCCTGGCTGGAACAGGAAGGCAAGCTGCTGGATAAGGAAGCAGTCCTGACAAACACGAAGTTCATAATGGAAATTCAGGACCCGAATGGTGCCAGCGTACGCTTTGACCTGTTTGACCGGGGCGAATACGGGGACAGGAAACCGGCTGATGGTATTTATTCCAACACCCTGAGTTATGAGAACCCGGGCGCCTACAGGCTCAGCCTTATTGCCAAGGGCGAGACCTTCCAGCGCCAGAAGACCGTACACTTCGAGGTGGCTGCTGCGCCTCCTGGTCTTGAAGCGCCGGCACCAGAGCCGGCTGAGATACCAGAGCCCGTCGCGGAACCCGAACCGGAAGCGGTGCCTGAACCCGAGCCGGAAGTTGCAGCCGAACCCGAACCGGAGCCAGAGCTCAGCGAACCCGAGTCGAATACCGAGCCGGTGGAGAAAGAAGGGATGAACCTGGGTCTGGCTATCGGTGTCTTTGTCGGCGTCAACCTTTTGCTGGGTGGTATCGGCTTTGCAGTCTGGTGGTTCCTCAAGAGGCGTAAAAAGTCTGCTGGCGCTGGAGAGAATGAAAATGAGGATGATGAGGAAGAGGCTGAACAGTAACAGGCGTGCAGCACTAGCAGACGCCTTTGGATGAAAATGGAAGACTTTCAGATCAATCTCTTTGCCTTTCTCGGCGTACTGGAATTCGCTATCGGTCTTCTCGTCGTTGCGCTGTTCTTTATTGTTCGCAGCAAGCGTCTGGCGAGTCGTGTGCGTGTGTTGAATAAAAAACTGAAAGAAGCCGAGCAGGAGGAACCGGAAACTATCGGATTCGTGCAATACCTGCGCGACGAAGTGATACGTAACCAGGACTTAATCGATCGTGCGGCTGCCTCCGAGGATGACGCAGAAAAAAAAGCGGGCGAACTGCTGCAATGGCGTAAACAATTCCTGGAACTGGAGGTGGAAGCCTGTGCGCTGGAGAAAAACCCGGCTGAATTCCAGGACCGGCTGGCAGCAGGGATGAGCGAACTGATCGAGCAATTGCGTCCCGAACCGGAAACCGTGACAGAAACAGTTTCCGAAGTAACAGACCCGACTCCCCAGGCTGACGGTGAAGCGGAAGCGGGTATCGAGGAAGGGGATGAGAAACGCACGACCATAGACACACACGACGCCGAGATGAACCGGCTGAAGGATGTGATCATCAATCAGCAGGATGCGATGGCGGCGCTGCGCAAGGAACTCGAAGCCCGGGAAGACGACATCGAAGACCTCGATTCCATACTGCACAAGCTGGACGAGTTCGAGCGGCAGAGCGCCGAACTGGAAACCTGTTTGAGTGTACTTGAGCAGGAAAATGATCGTCTGAAAACAGCCAGGGCTGCCGGTGAACGCGGCAGCAGCGAGGCCGACATCAGGGGGCCGGCACAGTTGACCGGCTTGAAGTCAATGATGAACCAGCAGCAGGATACCATCAACAATCTGCAAAACCTGATCAGGGAACTGGCGCCGGAGGCCAGCAAGGCGAAGGAGCTGGAAGACTCCATTAACGCTATTACCCACGCCAATCAGCAACTAAATGACTGTGTTGCGGTACTGGAAGGCGAAAACACCAATCTTCGTTCCGAGCTGGAAGAGATCCAGATGCAACTGGAACAGCAGGAACAGGCTGCCAGAGAGCAGTCCGATCCGGCAGTTGAGTCCACATCCAGCGAGGAGGGGTCGGAAGAAACCGAGACCTCTATCGACGAGGAAAAACGTGAACTGGAAATCAAGGTGCAGGAACTGGAAGCACTGGTCGAGTTCAAGGATGCCGCCGTCGAGGAGCTGGAAAAACAGTACAATACGCTGGAGTCAAAATACCTGGCACTGACCGGCGAGAAAAGCGCCGGCTAGCCCGACAAGTCAATCGGGTACGTGCTGCAGACGTTGATTTTCGAGCCCGGTCCCGGTCCCTGTTCGATATTTCCCTGCATCATCGATCCCATTTTCGTCCCGATTAAAATAAGTGAAGCGGGCTTCTACTGGTCGTCCACCTCCGACACCACCCATCCCAGCACCGCATGGACCGTTATCTTCGACGTCGGCAGCGCAGGCACGGTATCGAAGCACCACGACCAAGTCTTCGTGCGCGCGGTGCGAGGTGGCCGGTAACTTCATCGATAAGTATTTACACGCCTAATATCGGCGGCCTCCGGGTCGCCGTTTTTGTGGTGCTGTGAACTTCCGGTTTTGGCCGACTACCGCCTGTTAGCATGCAAGAATATGTTAATCAGCTAACAGGCAACTGACGACCCAACATGACCCTCTGGCCAACAGCCGCAAAGGCAGGAAAGTCCGCGGAAGCGGACTTTTTGCCGGGTCGGGTCGACCATCTATCTCATGCCGATAGGAGTTGCAGACAATTCATCCACAACCGCTGAATGAATCACCCGCCCTGGTTGACAATCTCTTTATCGAACACCCGCGCTATATTCGCGAGGTTGTTGGACATGACGCTCAGGAAATTACCTGCTGTGGGCCGGTTTCCGCAGGGATCGAATACGCTGCTTTGAACGCCGAGTTGTTGCAAGCGCTCGCCGATTTCAGGGGCGGGGTCACCTTCCCACAACATCCAGGTGGCCGGGTGTCCTTCGCGCAGTTCGGCGAGGACCTGCCATTCAGTCTCCGGTGGCATGGCATCGGGCTCCCACAGCACACTACTTTTCAGGTTGAGCGAGTAACGCCGCGCCAGGTACTGGTAAACAGGATGCGAGGCGAGCAGCGGTCTCGCGGGATCGCGGGCGACGATGGCCTTCAGCCGCGCATCAAGATCGAGAAGATCGCGTTCGAGTGTAAGAAAATTACTGGCAAAGGTATCGCGTTGTGCCGGCATGATTCGGGACAGGGCGTCGCGCACGGCCCTTGCCTGCTCAGCCGCCTGGCTGAAGTCGAGCCAGGTGGTGAATGCGGTGCCCGCGTGGGAGTGCGCCCCCTCGCGTCCATGGCTGTGTGTTGCGCCGCCTTTCGTTTGAATATAACGGTCACTGAAGCCCGCCGAGGTGTCTACCAGCGTGCGGCGGGGAAGGGATACCCGATTGACCCACTTCGCATAGGTGGCGCCGTTGAGCAGGATGAGATCGGCGTGCTGAAAATCGTTGATGGTTGTGGCGTCAGGTTTCCAGAACGCCGGATCCACATCGGGCGGAACCGGTAACACCACCTCCGCATGGTCACCGGCAATGCGTTGCGCGAAATACTGCAACGGGTAGTTGACCGTATAGACGACAAGGCGATCAGCGGCGACGCCCACCGGACTGACCAGCCACAGAAACGCTGCCAGAACCGGCACCCGGAATCGGTAAAATACTGTCACTTCAGTGCCTCCGTCATTCTGCATTACCTGATGAACAGCATGCGCACCAGGTCGCTGCTGTAATGATCCACAGCAAGCAGCGCGGTCCCGCACAGTACTGCGCTTACCGCCATGATAATGGCGATCTCCGAGACGAGCAGCCGAACGATGGTCAGTCGGCTGCCACCGATGCGGAACACTGTCTGGAATTCCCGCTGGCGCAATCTGATCGACAAGGTAAAGACCAGGGTCAATGCCAGCGCTGTGGCAATCGCGACGATGAAGATGACGGCATCGAGCAGGTTTTTTATGCGAAAGATGTTGGCAAGCAAGCCGTCGATAACAGTGCCGGGCACCACCAGCTGATGCAGCCGCTCGCTCTCCTGGTAGCGGCCGCGGAGGATCGCCGCCGATTTGTCGTCGTTGGGTATCACAATGACGGCGCTCAGCGGATACTGATCCGGTTCGCCGTGAACGTGGAAGCTATCGACGTTTTCCTCAGTGATCTCCGTGTATTCGACCAGCCTGGCGCTGGCGACGACATTGCTATCCGTGCGGTCGATGACCACCGAGGCATCTTCTGACCGCGCCAGATCCTCATGCCCGTGCACGAGGCCCTGCACAACCCAGGCCGTTTTCACATCGACGAAGACCGCCAGATCGTCCGGCGTGTAGGAACGCTTCAGAACCCCGACGACCGGCATCTTGAGCGGATAGATGCCGGCAAGATCAAACACCGTCTCGGGAGACGACACCAGGCTGTCGCCTGCTGCGATATCAAGGCGACCCGCCACTTCGGCACCGATGACGGCTTCGCCGAGCAGCGCCAGTTGCCGCCCCTGCTCTATCGTCAGACCGCGGAAATCGAAGTAATCCAGTGTAGTGCCGACGATGGGGAATCGCCGCGCATTGAAGCGCACGTAGAGTGGAATCGGCATCGCCAGACCGGAATCCTCAAGCTCATTGACGGCGGCCATCGATACCAGCTCGGGGATCTCGTCGTCGAAATACAGACCATTCATCACCAGGTCCAGCGCGCTACCCCTGGCACCGAGCAGCAGCGGCGTTGACTCGGCACGCGACAGCAGTTGTTGTTCGCTTTCCGTAAGCAGGAGCTCCAGCGTCAGCGGCAAAATGGCAATGAGGGTAACGCAGGCGATCAGCGTTGCCGTGCGGATCTTGTTAAAGGCCACATACCGCCACGCGATATAGAAGCTGTCGATCATGCCGCCGACCTGAAGTCACTGAAATCCACGACGCGATCGAAATGCGGTAGCAGTTCATGATCGTGGGTGACCGCCAGCAGCGTGGCGCCATGGGCCTCGACGCTCTGGAACAGTAGTTCCAGGATGTGTTCCTTGTTGTGCGGGTCCAGGTTGCCCGTTGCCTCGTCGGCCAGCACAAGCTTTGGCGATGGCAGTAGTGCCCGGCAAATGGCGACCCGCTGTTTCTCACCCTGCGACAGGTGGTCGACACGCCGGTGGAGCTTGTCCCCGATGTCCATTTGTCGCGCCAGCCCGACGGCTCGCTCCCTGACTTCCGGCGTCAACCGCAATGCACTCGTGATGCGATAAGGATGCAGAATGTTGTCGAGGACATCGAGATAGTCGAGAAGCTCGAAATTCTGGAACACGAATCCGATCTTGCTGATGCGGAAGTCGCGCCGCTGGCGATCGCCGAGAGCGCTGACTTCGATGCCGGCGCAGTCAACCCGCCCGTGCTGAGGGACCAGGATGCCGGCAACCAGGTTCAACAGCGTCGTCTTGCCGGAACCGCTAGGCCCGATGACCGCGACCTTCTCCCCCGGCGCCACGTGCAATTCCGGTATGCGCAGGAAGAACTCTGCATCGGGATAGGTGAAACCCAATGAATCGATTTGGATCATCAGGATTCGGGACGCTGCGCCGTTGGGGCAGGGGATACCGCTTTGGTTGTAGAACCAAAGGTCGGATCGACCCGTTGCTCCTCCAGTACCTCCAGAAATGAGCGTAATGGCATAACCGGTGTTTAGTGTCCAGGCCGCCGAAGGAATCTCTCGGTCAGCACAAGTTAACAAAATTATTTGAATGGAGATCTAATGAACTCGGCGAAATGATACCTGATCGTAGTATTTCATACTTGTAGAAATGCAGGCAAAGCCCAGGCGATAAACTTTACCAGGCGATTTCTTCTATACTGCGCGCATCCGTGAATATCGCAGCAGTACAAAATGGCAGCAAAGAAACGTAAATCGAAGCGCCGCAGCTCCCGCAAGCGGCGCAAATCAGGTCGCAAGCGCTTCCCGTGGGGAAAGATCCTTTTCAGCCTGCTGATTGTGTTGGTGGCTTATGTGGCATTTCTGGATTTTCAGGTCTATCGGCAGTTTGAAGGCAACCGCTGGTCGTTGCCGGCACGTGTCTACGCGCGCCCGCTGGAACTTTATGCGGGCTTGCGCCTGACACCGGAGCAGTTCGCCGCTGAACTCAAGGCGCTGGGCTATCGTTCGGTCAGTGCGGCGCGCAAGGCAGGTGAAGTATTCCGCAACGCGAGGCGTTTCCAGCTGATAAGCCGGCCGTTCACCTTCTGGGACGGGCAGGAAATTTCCCGTTCCCTGCGCGTGTCGTTTTCCGGAACACACCTGGTTAAGCTGCAGGATGACCGCAACGGTAAAACACTGGCGCTGACGCGCCTCAATCCACTGGAAATCGGCAGCATCCATACCTCACGCCAGGAAGACCGGATACTGCTGCAACTCGACGAGGTACCGGATACCCTGATCCAGGCCCTGATCGCGGTCGAGGACAGGGCATTCTATACACACCTTGGCGTCTCGCCGCGTTCCATCGCTCGCGCCTTCTGGGTAAACATACAGTCCGGGCGCGTAGTACAGGGCGGCAGTACCCTGACCCAGCAGCTGGTCAAGAACTTTTTCCTCAGTAACCAGCGCAGCCTGCGCCGCAAGGCCAACGAAGCCATCATGGCACTGTTACTGGAACGGCGCTACGAGAAGGACGATATTCTCGAAGCCTATCTCAATGAAGTTTACCTGGCCCAGGACGGGCAGCATGCTATCCACGGTTTCGGCCTGGGCAGCCGCTTCTTTTTCCAGCGTCCGCCTGACGAACTCAGTACTGCGCAGATCGCGTTGCTGGTCGGTATGGTAAAGGGTCCGTCCTGGTACGATCCGCGCCGTCACCCGGAACGTGCTATTGAACGGCGTAACCTGGTTCTGCAGGTCATGTTGGAACAGGGCATTATTACGCGTGCGCAATACCAGAAGTCGCGCAACGAAAAACTGGGGCTCGTGAAACCCGCTGCCGGCACCAGTAAAACCTTTCCCGCTTTTCTCGATCTTGTGCGCCGCCAGTTGCGCCGGGACTACAACGAGTCTGACCTGGTCACAGAAGGACTGCGTATTTTCACGACGCTGGATCCGCAGATACAGTGGGCTTTGCAGAAGAGTCTCGATCAACGCATCCGTCCCTTGTTGAAGCAACAGCCTGAGCTGCAGGGCGCAGGGCTGGTCACAAATTCAGCGAATGGTGAGGTACTGGCGCTGGCCGGAGGAAGACAGGCCGGCTTCGCCGGATTCAACCGCGCACTTGATGCCAAACGGCATGTGGGTTCACTCATCAAGCCTGCCGTGTACCTGACCGCACTGGAGCAACCGGAGCGTTATAACCTGGCGTCGCCGCTTGACGACGGGCTGCTCGAATACGAACAATCCGGCGAGCTGTGGCGACCGCAGAATTATGACCGGACGTTTCACGGCCAGGTCATGCTGTATCAGGCACTGGCTCATTCCTACAACGTTGCGACGGCACGCCTTGGTCTGGAGCTAAGTGTGGACGCTGTACTGCGTACCCTGCGGCGCCTGACTGTCGATGAACCTTTGAACCGCTACCCATCGCTTTTTCTCGGTGCCACTGACCTGAGTGCGCTGGACGTCACACGTCTGTACCTGAACTTCGCCAGCGGCGGATTTCATGTTCCGTTACGCAGTATCCGCGATGTACTGGATGCCGATGGCGTACCACTGCAACGTTATGAGCTCAGTATCGAGCGAGTTATTGATCCCGCGCCTGCCTATCTCATTAACCGGTCCTTGCAAATGGTAGTGTCGGAAGGTACGGGGCGTTCGCTTAACCGGCGTTTCGCACCGGAACTCGGGCTGGCCGGCAAGACCGGAACCACCAACGATTTGCGCGACAGCTGGTACGCCGGCTATGACGGTGAAAAACTGGCTGTGATCTGGATGGGCCGAGACGATAATCAGCCGATGGGGCTTACCGGTGCCAGCGGCGCCATGCAGGTCTGGTCGGGCCTGTTTGCCACGGCGGGTACTGTAGCGCTGCAGCCCGGGAAACCTGACGGCGTGGTGTGGGCGCAGGTGGACACTGAGAGCGGCGGGCTGGCCGACAGCAGCTGTGAGAATACCGTACAATTACCCTTTATCGAATCTGGAACGATGCCCGCAGCGGCACCCTGTGCGAAGGGAACTCCTGGCTGGTTACCGAAATGGTTGCAATGAAACGCCTGATTTATTTACTGCTCGTGGCACTGAGTGCCTGTAGCACAGCGCCCGAGCGTTCCTTACCCCCCGTAGTTGACGGTAGCCGGTCAGGTGGTGAAGCCGCGCAGCCCGCACCGGAGCAGCTGCCGGACAGGGTTGAGGTACCCCCACCGGCACCGGCAGGCGGCGCAGTTGTGGCCTTGCTGGATCGTGCTGACGGTTACCGGCAAGCGGGTGATATCAGTAACGAGGCAGCGACCATCGAGCGGGCGTTGCGTATCGATCCCGGAAATGCCCATCTGTGGCACCGGCTGGCGGCAGCGCGCCTGGACCAGGGGCAGCCACAGCAGGCCGAGCAACTGGCGCTGAAATCCAACGCCCTGTCGGCCGGTGATAGCCGCCTGCAGGCCAGCAACTGGCGGCTGGTTGCCAAAGCCCGCTGGTCGATGGATGACAGTACCGGCGCCCGTGTCGCAGAAAAAAGAGCCAGGGCACTTGCGGGCAGAATTTAAATTCGCTGCCGTGGCCTGGTGTACAATGCCCGCGAGGGCGACTGCCAGATTCTGACGATAAAGAAAAAACAGCACCATGGGCGTATATTCAGTTGAAAAATTGATCTCCGAAGCGCGCCGCCTGGCTGCAGAGTTCCGGCGCACGACCGGAAAGCCCTTGCCCGGTGTCAGTGGCGAGATTGCCGAACACGATGCTGCACAGCTGCTACATCTGGACCTCTGCAAGGAACGTCGCGGTGGCTATGACGCTGTTGGTCGGGGGCGCCGTGAAGGCAAGCGCATACAGATCAAGGGGCGGGTAATTTTTGACGAAGAAAAGTCCGGGCAGCGCGTCGGGCAGTTGAAGCTGGAACAGGACTGGGACAGCGTGGTGCTGGTGATCATGGATGAAAACTATGAACCTTATGAAATTTACGAAGCCGACCGTGAGGACATCGAGGATGCGATGGACGAAGCCGGCAGCAGTGCGCGCAAGAAACGTGGCGCCATGACCATCGCGCGTTTTAAAATCATCTCGCAGCTGGTATGGACGCCTGAGGAAGGCGAGATCGATGGCGAGCTCTGGGATAATCAGTCCGGACTTTGAAAACAATACCTGCCCGTTCGGTTAACGATTGTATGCAAGCCTCCGAGTGTCTGAGCAGCGATGGCGCACTGGCCAGTGAAGTGCCGGGTTTTGCTGCACGCCCACAGCAACAGCAGATGGCGGATGCGGTAGAGCGGGCATTGGAACAGGGCGAAGCGCTGATCGTCGAGGCCGGTACGGGAACCGGTAAAACTTTTGCCTACCTGGTACCGACCCTGCTGTCCGGTCAGAAAGTCATCATATCCACCGGTACCCGCCACCTTCAGGACCAGCTGTTCCACCGCGACCTGCCGACTGTGCAATCCGCGCTGGCGGTACCGGTCAACGCTGCGTTACTGAAAGGGCGTGCCAATTACCTGTGCCATCACCGCCTGGAGGCTACGCGCAGCGAAGGCCGCCTGCGCGATCGACAACAGGTCGGACAGCTGGAGGCGATCTTCGACTGGTCGGGCCGCACAGGCAGTGGCGATATCGCGGAACTGTCCGGCATCCCGGAAGATGCACCTGTCTGGCCGCGAGTGACTTCGACAGCGGAAAACTGTCTCGGACAGCAGTGCGAGTGGTTTGCGAAATGCCATGTCATCCAGGCACGCCGTGCCGCACAGGAAGCCGACCTGGTGGTAATCAATCACCACCTGCTGTGTGCAGACCTCGCCCTGAAAGAGGAAGGTTTCGGTGAACTGTTGCCCGGTGCCGACGTGTTCGTTATCGACGAAGCTCACCAGTTGCCGGAAACCGCCGCGCGTTTTTTCGGTCTGACCCTGTCCAGCCGGCAACTGCAGGAACTGGCGCAGGACAGCATTACCGAATACCTGCGCGAGACCACCGATCAGGAAGGCTTGCCGGCTGTTGCGCGGCAGATGGAACATGCGCTGCAGGATGTGCGGCTGGCAATGGGGCAGGATGAGCAACGTGCGCCCTGGTCGCGGCTGGCCGGCAACACCGACTTGAGCAAACACCTGGCTGCACTGGGCGAGTCACTCGTCGAACTGAGTGCTGCGCTGGAACAGCAGGCCGAACGCAGCCGCGGGCTGGATAACTGTTACCAGCGTGCAGTGAAGTTGCAGGGCCTGCTGGTGCAGTGCACCGAGCAACCACCCGCAAACCACGTCCACTGGTTTGAGACCTGGCGTCAGTCGTTTCGCATCAACCTGACACCACTGGACGTGGCCGATATTTTCAGTTCACAGCGGCAGGAATTGCCCCGTTGCTGGGTGTTCACGTCGGCCACACTGTCGGTGAACGGCGCGTTCGACCATTTCGCCCGGCAACTGGGGCTTGAGGATGCCGGCACGCTAAGCCTCGACAGTCCGTTCGATTTTCAAAACAATGCCCTGTTCTATGTCCCCGAGGGATTGCCCGAACCTAACGATGCATCCTACACAGACCGCATGCTGGATTGCAGCGAACAGATTATTCGTGCCGCCCGCGGCCGAACCTTTGTGCTGTTCACCAGTTACCGCGCCCTGCATATTGCCAGGCGCCGCTTGCAGGACAGCTGCGATTTCCCGTTGCTGGTGCAGGGAAGTGCGCCGCGCAATGAGCTGCTGGAGCGCTTTCGTGAACTGGGAAATGCCGTCCTGCTGGGGACCAGTAGCTTCTGGGAGGGGGTGGACGTACGTGGTGGCGCACTGTCCTGTGTCATAATCGACAAACTTCCGTTTGCGTCGCCGGGGGATCCGGTATGGCAGGCGCGTATCGATGCATTAAAGGAGCAGGGCGGAAATCCTTTTATAGATGAACAATTGCCGCACGCCGTCATCACGCTGAAGCAGGGCGTCGGCCGTCTGATACGCGATGTCGACGACCGCGGCGTACTGGTAATATGCGACCCGCGCCTGATCGGCAAGAGTTACGGGCGCGTATTTCTCAACAGCCTGCCGGATATGAAACGCAGCCGCAATTTCGACGAAGTGGTTGCTTTTTTTGATGCCGGCGATGTCGCTAAACTGTAGAACTTCATGACGCGGATACTTGCCATAGAAGCGGCCACCGACGCCTGTTCGGCGGCACTACTGGTCGACGAGACAGTCTATGAGCGTTTCGAAATTGCACCGCGTCAGCACGTGGCCCTGATGCTGCCTTTTGTGGAATCCTTACTGGCAGATGCCGGTACCAGTCTCGGGCAGCTCGATGCCGTCGCCTTTGGTTGCGGTCCAGGCTCATTTACAGGTGTGCGTATTGCCGCCGGCCTGACGCAGGGGATTGCGTTCGGCGCAGGCCTGCCGGTTATTCCTGTATCTACCCTGGCCGCGCTGGCGCAGGGCGCTGTACGGGAGCATGGTGCGAAAGCTGTGCTGGCAGCACTCGATGCACGCATGCAGGAAGTGTACTGGGGTGCTTTCAGAACTGATGCCGAAGGACTGGTTGAAGG
>Ga0316192_10000153_pt1 | contig 47375 bp, 43 predicted proteins | sample MerIslwburrow_MG_FD_204931 | JGI IMG/M metagenome (GOLD analysis project Ga0316192, IMG submission 204931) | Coastal sediment microbial communities from Maine, United States - Merrow Island worm burrow | ecosystem: Environmental > Aquatic > Marine > Coastal > Sediment | place: USA: Maine...
ATAACCGTGCGTTGCGCAAGGATCCTACGCTGCAAGGCAAACTGGTAATACGTTTGACTATCGTTCCCTCCGGGAAAATCACCAAGATCGATCTGGTCTCCAGCGAACTTGGTGATCCGGCACTGGAGCGCAAACTGGTACAACGAATCAAGATGTTCAACTTCGGCGCCAAGTCGGTGGATTCAGTAACAATCACCTACCCGATCGATTTCCTGCCGGCCTGATTAAACCTGTATTAAACTGGCACGCGCACCAGGTAATCGAGAACGAGACCTGTAAATACAGCTGCACCGAACCAGTTGTTATTCAAAAATGCCTGTAAACAGGCTTTGGGTTGGCGTTCGCGTATCAGATACTGCTGGTATAGCGCCAACCCTGACGCAAGCAACAGACCGAAATAGTAGTAGCCACCCAGGCTGACCGTCTGCCCGACCATCAACAAGGCAGCCAGCAACAGTAGTTGAATGGTCGCGATGATGGCGCGATCGGCCTCACCAAAAAGAATGGCCGTGGATTTAACTCCGATTTTCAGGTCATCTTCCCTGTCCACCATACCGTACATGGTGTCGTAGGCCGTCGCCCACAACACCGTTGCCACGAACAACAACCAGGCCACCTTCGGCACACCGCCTGTTTGCGCCGCAAACACCATGGGCACAGCCCAACCAAACGCCGCTCCCAGAAACACTTGGGGAAGATGCGTGAAACGCTTCATAAAAGGGTAAAGCGCCGCCAGAACCACGCCCACGAATGACAGCATGATGGTAAGTTGGTTCATAAGCAGAACCAGACCGAATGCTGTCAGACACAGGACTGCGAACAATGTCAACGCCTCTCCAGGACTTACACGGCCAGCAGCAATGGGGCGATCCCTGGTGCGCTCAACGTGCGGGTCGTAATTCCTGTCAGCATAGTCATTGATGACACAACCCGCCGAACGCATCAACACAACGCCGCTCGCAAACACCAGTAGCACCAGAGGATTTGGACTTCCTTCACTGGCAATCCACAGCGCCCAGAGCATCGGCCACATCAGAAGAAAGATGCCAATGGGCCGGTCAAGGCGCATCAGCCTGGAATATTGAGTCAGTCGATTTTTCATACAGGTGCTGGAAATAATGCCTGGAATCCCTTATTTTCAGTTCATGAATATGCTGCGAGTAACAGGCACAGCCCTGATATATCTTACCTGCATGTACCCGCTAACGGGAATAGCGGCGCCTGCACTGCCGCCATTCTACAGCTGTACCGACTATCACTGCGACGAAGGAAAAACAGTCTCGCTTTCCGCCCGGCAGTGGAACCAGGTACAGGCACTTTTTGCATCGGCGTCGACAGCGGACGATGAACGCCGGAAAATTCGCAGGGCCATCGCGTTGCTGGAAGAGCAGGTTGGGGAAATTACCGGCACTTCGCGCGACCTGGCGAAAAATGTTGCCGGTTCCGGACTACCCGGTCAGCTCGACTGTATTTCCGAATCCAGAAACACGACAACCTACCTTCAACTGCTGAGCGACTATGGCCTGCTGCAGTGGCATACGGTGGAGGAGCGCCAGCTAAGGCACCCCTGGATACTGGATCTGCACTGGGCAGCAGTCATTCGTGACAGGAGCACAGACAAACGTTACGCGGTCGACTCCTGGTTTCTCGATAACGGTCATCCGCCTTACATCCAGCCACTGGATCAATGGCTGTCAGGGCGCGCCTTTGACAGCGGGCAGGAACAGCTCGGCGACCAGTAACGGTTTGCCGCCAACCCGAAACACCGAGCGCCGCCCCCAGACCTCTGCGGGCTTCCGCTTCAGGCCCGAGCTTGCCTCGCTGAACATGGCCTGCCCCTTGCGGATACAGGCCAGCTCTACCGGTCCGCGCCGCATTCCCGGATCCGCGAACAGAAAGGCGCCCAGCGGTCGGTCACCGAGACGCGCCAATTGCCGCTGCGCACCACTCAGGGTGGTAACCGGTACAACCGTTCGTGCAAACACCCACGGCATCCCGTCACACAGCAATTGTACCTGCCGGATCCAGCCAATCTGACTGCCAGGCATGCCCAGTGCACGTGCCTCATCCAGCCTTGGGCGATGCCAGCCCTCATCCATCACACGCACTTCAAAACAGCCAGCGCAGGCCTTTTTCAACCGATCTGTCAGAGAGCCGGAATCCAGAAGCCAGGAAACCAGCATGTGCGGGATCTGCCCGCGCGTCCAGCGTTCGTAGTGTGACCAGACTGGAACAGCGATTGTTTTCACGGATGACGGCACGAACTGGCTTCTCCGCGGGTCTTTGCCCGATTAAAAAAGCGAATTATGACATAGATGCCAATTCTGCAGACCAATTCTCATATTTTGCCGCCCCAGTGTGAAGCAATTCTCTGAAATACCCGCGAGCCTGGCCGATAATTTTACAAACCAACCGATGCAGGAGAAGGCGAGATGAGTCAGCGGATAGTCATCTGGCTCGAGCCAGGACGAAAAAAGATCACACAGATGGTTAAGCGGTCGAGCAGAGTGCGGTTTCTGCTGCTATCGCTTGTCAATGTATCTGGCTGTATCCTCATGCTGTCGCCACTCCTCACACTGGCAGCAGCTTCCGCAAGCGCCTTTTATCTGTCTAACCATATCCAGGGACCGCTTGACTGGTTTGTGGTCGAGGTACTGGGCGCCGTCAGCCTGTTCAGTGGTTATCTTTCATTACAGTTCTATCTCACCCGGCCGGAAGCGCCGCTCGGTGTACGCATCGCGCCGGAACAGGCGCCAAGCCTGCTTTCCATGCTGGAGCGCCGCGTCACGCACTTCAGGATACGATCGATCGATGCTCTCGAACTTACACCGGACGCCGAGCTCAAGATTCAGGTGACGCCAAAGTGGCCGGTACCACTGTTTCATAGCTACACGCTTCATACCGGTGCCCCGCTGTTATTTTTCCTGTCACCGGGGCAGTTTCGCCTGGCCCTGGCAGGCGCCATCGCGGCAACAGCACAAACACAGCACAGCTGGACCGGCTGGTTAACCCAGGCGTCGGAAGACTGGCCGGTCATAGTGACAACACTGGAGAAACGCGCCTCACTGCTGACGAAAGTGTTGCTCAAACCTGTAGCATGGATTGCCCGTACTGCACACACACTCAGCGCGGAGCTGCGCGCCGACAGACTAAATATCCAGAGCCGGTGGGTACTGGAAAATACTGAAGAACAGAACGCAATAGGCTACCTGTCAAACCAGGTTATTGCCAATGCATTCCTCAACAAGCAGTACTGGCCAATGATATACAAAGCAGCCGAGCGCTGCCCGACACCTGTGGTAAAACCTTTTGCCCACTTCGAACTTTTGCTCGAAAAACTGCTCACCGAACGCTCTGCCAGGCGCTGGTTGCTTCATGCACAGACCCACAGCAGCACTAACAACCAACCGGATCTGCGTGACCTGCTGGCCGAGTTAAGCATCGAACATCTGTACTGGTCTCAGCTGCCAGCGAAAAATGCCTTTCATGAGCTCTTCACTTCAACAGCTATTCTCAAGAGCCTGGACGCCCACTGGCAGGCCGTTATTGAACCTGAATGGAACCATCGGCACACCAGCTTCCAGAATGACCGGCTGCGCTTTGAAAAACTGCAAGAACGTGCCCGGCAACAGGGTCTTCGTGGCGATTCAGCGCTACGCTATGTAAAACTTGCTGGCAAGTTCATGGACAAGGAAAAGGCTGTTGCAGTATATCAGAACATGTACCAGGCCAATCTGAATAATGCCAAGCTGTGTTTTACCAGTGGCAGCGAGATGCTGAAGTCTGGAATTTTGCGCGAAGGTTGTGAAGCACTGCAACGCGCAGCCGAATTGGATGGCTCACTCGCCAACCGCGCACATGCCCTGATCAACGAGCACCGGTATGCCTGGATTCACGAAAATAACAAAGTGGCACAACAAGCTTGCTAATGAAGCTGTTGGCTATCTTCCTTTACATCGACCTGCAGTATAAAAGACACGCGTCTGTTTCTTGCCCGACCTTCAGAGGTAAGATTATCCGCCAGCGGATGTGTTGCGCCGTAACCAATAGCGCGCACCATCTCGGGAGCAATACCTTGCTCGATGAGCTTACGCGTAACAACGGCCGCACGCGCAGATGACAGTTCCCAGTTCGACGGGTAGCGGGCATTTTCGATCGGTATATTGTCAGTATGCCCCTCGACCGACAACGGATAAGGTTGGCCACTCAACGCTTCCGCCAGGTCGTTCAGCAAAGCGAGGCCCTCATTTGTCAACGCCGCGCTGGCCCTGTCAAACAGTATGCTGTCACTGATCTCCAGGTTTACTTCTCCCGGGTGAATGGCAACTTCAACCCGGTCACGCAGTTCGCCGGTTTCGAAAACTTCAAGCAACGCCTCCACATTATTTGTTGGCGCGTATAATGCTCCGCTCGTCGCGGAAACTTCTTGTGCAGCTACATCCAGCGTTTCTTCCTCAGCCTGAATCAACTCATCTTCCGCGACTACCACAACTACCTCGTCTGATACCGGCACCACCTGCGCTTCCTTCGGTGGCTGCGCAACCGACACAACCGGTATTGCACTCTCGAGGGCGGGATGGACTGTGCTCATATCCACAGGCAACAAGCCCTCACCTGTCATGACATACTCTTCTGACATTGAAAATTCAGTCGGTGTCAACGCCTGTTGTCCAAACAGGAGGCCCCACACGTTCAGAGAAGTATCAAAGTCCGCCGAAAACTCCCGCGCTGTATGGGTTTCTGTCCCTGTCAATTTCTTCTCGCTATCCTGGTAAGCCAGCAATAACACAAACAGTGTCAATAACAATGCCAGGATATCGATAAAACTCAGCAGCCAGGTGTCATGCCTGGTCGGGGACGTTCCGCTGCCCTCCTCCCACGGTAAGCCACCTTCATCGGCGTTGCCCGGCAGTGAACCGTTAAGCGGTACATAATGTTTTTCTGCAGTGTAGCTCATAGGTAGTACAGCACTCCGCTGTCACGCTGCCCTGACGAGAGCCAGTGGCCTGCGAACCGGTTCCTGTACTTGAAAATGGGCATAATAGGATTCAAGCGTTTCCCTGATGAGCGTCGGATGGCGTTTTTCATTAACCTGTAAAATACCCTCCATCAATGCTGTCATCTCCATCAGGTGCCGACCGGTTAGGCGTTCCAGCTTGATCGCCAGCGGTTTGAATACTAGATTTGCAGCAACAATGCCGTAGACCGTGGTAAGCATGGCGAATGCCATCGTGCCACCTATCTCATTCAGCCCGCTTTCACCGATGCCGGAAAGCATATGCACAAGACCAAAAAGTGTGCCCAGCATACCGAACGCCGGAGCAAACGCCGCCATGCTGTAGAGAATCTGGGTTTGCGCGTTCTCCTGTGATCGCACACCGGCTATACGCCACTGCAACGACTTGGTCAGGTCCTCTGGGCTACTACCTTCAACTGTCTGGCGAAGACCGGTAGACAGAAATGGATTGCTGATCGCGGACAATGCACGCTCTGCTGCACGCGGACTACTGTAACGGTAGCGCTCAGCAAACTGGAGCAGCTGCCCGATATCAGAATCGATCGTACTTTCCTCTTCCCTGAACAACTGTGGAATATTCCGTAACAGCGTCCGGACTTCGCTGACCGGTCGGCTGACCAATGTTGCGGCCAGCGTTCCACCGATGACAACGATAAGACCCGGAATATTCAAGAATACACCGGCATTCTCCGGTGACAGAATAATCATGCCGATCAGAAGAGCTACGCCGCCCAGAAATCCGAATATAGTCGATTTATTCATGCCTGCCCCTGGTATTTCACCACTCAGGCACTAAACACAGCAAGATTCGTTCCTGCCAAAATCGTACGGGCGAGCAACTTCTATACTGTTGTTTTGTATATGGTTAAAATTTTCGGGAAGTTCACCACACCAGAGGCAAGCGTGTTTTTTCCGCCCTCATGGCAAGGCTCTGCCGCCTGCGGCAGCGTAATCCCCGCGGTGTGGTATTGCCGGTCAGACACCGGCTCTTGTTGTTGTCGGCGAACCTCTGCTGCTGTTCACTATGCGCAGGAGCAGTCAGCCTTCGGAGGTTTCTCGAGCATCTCCAGCGCATGTTCCATCACCTGGATGCTTTGCATCAATCAATGCATATAAGCATAACCATCGTGCTGTAGTCTGACTATTTCCGCGTCAGCCATCGGCACCATTGTTACAAATCCATGTATGTCGTTCGACTCATAGTTTAATAATTTTGCAGCAGCATGACACATCCGAAACTCTATAGATGTTCCAACTGTCAAGCTTTGAGCGCGTTGCATAATCTCCTTGTTTTCTTCAAATTCATCAATCGCGAAAAACGGAATAGCCCCTCCGTGGATGACCACCACAATTGAACTATCAAAGGTATCTGACCCGTAAAGTTTATAAAGATACCCCACTCGATCGAGAACGCTGACAAGATCCTTCTTATCTCCTGAAGTTAAGTCATATAGAACCTTATTTGGCTTATATTCGATATCAAGTACTTTTGCCATCCCCCAAGGGGTGCCTTCGCTGGCACAAAGCAGAGGAGCAGAACCCAAGAACAGACATGAAGCTACTACGATTTGTGTAATTCTTCCCATTTAAATTCCTACATTAATTTTATTTTGTTCGATATTTCTTCCCGCGAAAAGAAGAAAATTCTATAGCCTCTTTCCCTGAATACTGTCGGACTCATGTCGTTCCTTCAGGGCAAATAACGTTCAAGTTAACCGGCCGTTTTATACAGAGCAAAGCAAAGCGGCGCGGCGTATAAAACGGTCAGGGTTAAACGCATTGTTGAGTTTTTACAGTGTAATTACTTGATCAGGCATATTGCCTGATAGGGCACCATACAGATTAGGAAAGCAACCAATTGTTGCCCCTTCTACTAACATGCCATCTATTTCTCTCTCGCAAGCACATTGGTCGCATGCCATTAACAGCATGTTTGAATCAGCAGCTACTTTAGCTAGTCGTTCTCCAATTGGATTGCCTTTTTGTAACACATAAGCATTATCTTCAAAGAAGAACATTCCAACCACTTCGACTCCATGAGCATCATCTTCTAGCTGAGGGAGAATCATTTTACCCAGTTTGTATGATACCGAATGTCCTTGCGTAGAAAAGATATATGCTACTTTCATTTTTTACCTCGTTAATCTTGGTTAGTTGGAATAGTTTTATAAACATAACGGTTTAGCTCACGGGGTTTTGCGAAGCGTAGCGTAGCAAAATTCCAGTGGAGTGATTTGTTAGGCGACATTAGCTACCTTGCGTTTTTAATGAATAGAAATAGGCCGAAGTAAATAACAGGCTCAAAATTAAGCGCTTAGTTACTCCAAACAAAAAGACTGCTCCTCCTAGCATGTTACTAAAAAACACGATCTCGATAATGACGGAGAGTAAAAGAAACAGAGAAGTAATTAGAAGAAGCTCTTTTCTCTCAATTGGCTTTAACGCACCCCAGGCTAACAACACTGCCCACCCTGCCATAAACATTGCGCTACCATACATCGCTAATTGATAGTCTGGCCCTGTCCCAATGTACCCATTTAAAATATTTGGTATACCCCATCCAGATGCTATCAAAAACCACGATGTTGCGATTCCGCCATCAACAACAGCTCCAATAATAAACATAAATCTCAGTATTGATTCTGCCTTCATTTAAATGCCTATGTTTCTTGCGCCTAACTTTTGAATTCAGCCGACGGCGAAGCCGGTCGGCTGGAATGATTTGTTAGCTGTTGCGTTGAGTTTTCAGCCATGCAATTGCCTCTTCTTTTTCAGAGAAATGCTGGACCACGTATTCATTCTTATAAGTGAACAGACTTAGTAAATCAGAGTCTCTATTAATAAGTTGAGGTTGGCACCAAAAAGCCATATAGATTTTATCGAGCCCTAGTTTTTCCATTTCATGGCTTAACTTCATAATTTCGTGCGAGGGGACCTCCCGAGTTTTAACAGTCTTTTCATCCAAGAGAACTATTTTACAATTGAGGCTTGAGCACTCTACGCCAATTCGAGTCAGTATTTCTTGAGCCCGTTTAACGGTAATTACTGTATCTGCGATGGTGGCCAGTAAATAGTCATCAAATTTTGAAAACTCTATACTTTTACTCATAGCCTAGACTCGCTTTGTCTGCAAACAGCTCACTACTATTAGACAGCTCGCGCCGTATAGCACGAAATTAGCTGCGTACGTGCATTAATACTTTGAAATGGCGCTTGTATCGAGCGGTTGCGGTGTATCACGATTTCCCTTTCCAACTTTTGTTATTCCACATTGCTTTAAATAGTACGTTTTTTTATTCATTATCAACCGCTCGTTTTTGAACGGCGCATGCAAGGATAACAGTCTGATTTAGGCGATGAATAGCAGACGCTGTATAACATGTGGGTTTTTTCGACAAAGGAAGCGAAGCGCGGTCTATTATAGACTGCACCCACCAACCCTATAGCCTGATGGTTGCGCTGATGTATCGCAACGGCTTGCGACTGATGGAGGTACTGCGACTTCGCCTGAAGGATATTGATTTTGACAGACAGATAATTCTGTTCCGCCAGGGGAAGGGAAATAAAGATAGGGTTACGATTCTTCCCGAAAGCCTGGTTTCGGATATAAAAATAGCCATGCAGCGGGTGACAAAACTTCACGAACTGGATATCGAAGAAGGCTATGGAGAAGTGCAAATGCCCTATGCGCTGGCACGCAAGTACCCTAATCAGGCGCGCAGTCCCTTGCAGGCACTCGTTTAGCCGGGTTAGAGTATTCTGCAATGTAGCGACTAAACTTCACCGTAACGGGGCGCATGCCCCAGCCATCGCCGTATAATGGGTTTGACCGACGCGGGATGTTTGTCCAGCAAGTACTGCGCAGCTGCCTCCACTTTGTCGTACAACGGCTGGTCGCGCATCAGATCGGCGATACGAAACTGCAGCATGCCTGTTTGTCGGGTTCCCAGCACTTCGCCCGGACCGCGCAGCTCCAGGTCCTTGCGGGCGATTTCGAAACCGTCGCTGGTTTCGCGTAGCACGGCAAGTCGCTTACGCGCCATGTGTGACAAGGGCCCGCGATACATGAGAACGCAACTGCTTTGCACCGCACCGCGCCCCACCCGGCCGCGCAACTGGTGCAATTGCGCCAGTCCGAGCCGCTCGGCATTTTCTATAATCATCAGGGAGGCGTTGGGAACATCTACACCGACTTCTATCACGGTGGTGGCAACCAGCAGGTCGATACCCCCTTGTTTAAACGCGTGCATGCGGTGCATCTTTTCCTTTTCCTTCAGACGACCATGCACAAGGCCGACGCGGACTTCCGGCAGCGCTTCTGCAAGTAGCGCAGCAGTATCTTCTGCAGCCTGACATTGCAGTGATTCGGATTCCTCAATCAGGGTGCAAACCCAGTAGATCTGCCTGCCTTCACGGCAGGCTTCGCGCACACGCTGTATGACTTCATCACGCCTCTGTTCAGGCAGCGCTACGGTCTGCACGGGCGTACGTCCCGGCGGCAACTCGTCAATTACCGAGGCATCGAGATCTGCGTAAAGCGTCATGGAGAGCGTTCTCGGAATCGGTGTCGCTGTCATAATCAACTGATGGGGAACCTTCTGTTGCGTGCGGCCTTTGTCGCGCAATGCCAGACGCTGGTGCACACCGAAACGGTGCTGCTCATCAATAATTACCAGCCCCAGCCGTTTGAAAGAGACATCATCCTGAAACAGCGCATGGGTGCCTATAACTGCCTGCACGCTACCATCCGCCATACCGTCCAGCACCTTGCTACGTGCCTTACCCTTGACCTTGCCCGACAACCAGCCCACCTGGATACCGAGCGCGTCGAACCAGCCTGCAAAATTGCTGAAGTGTTGTTCGGCCAACAGTTCGGTCGGCGCCATAATGGCAACCTGGCAGGAACAGGCCACTGCCTGTAGGGCAACGGCAGCCGCCACTACAGTTTTTCCTGATCCTACATCACCCTGTACCAGTCGCATCATCGGATGAGGTGCGGACAGGTCGCGCAGCAGTTCGTCAATAACCCGCTGCTGGGCGGTTGTTAATCTGAAAGGCAGGGACTGAATAAACTTTGGCAGCAGGTCGTTGCCAGCATCCAACGCCACTGCCTGCAACCTGCGTGCGCGCAAGCGCACCCGCCTGAGACTCAGGTGGTGGGCCAGCATTTCCTCAAAGGCGAGGCGCTGTTGTGTGCTGTGCGTACCCGCTTCCAGTTCTTCCAGGTCCGCATCCCGGGGTGGCCGATGCACATAGTGCAATGCTGTCTGAAGGTCGCCAAGTTGTAGTTCCGCCAACAGTTCGTCCGGCAACCATTCGGGCAAGCTGTCTGTGCCCAGTAATTGCAGTGCCTGGTCACTGAGCTTGCGCAGTGTTAACTGATGAACGCCCTCGGTAGCAGGATAGATAGCCGTAAGGCGGTCTTCAACAGCTAAGGGTTCACCCTCGACCAGGCGCTGGTATTCGGGATGCACCATTTCCAGCATCGCCGGTCCGCGCCTCGCTTCTCCATAAATTCGCAGACGCGTACCGCGTTCAAAACCCTGCTGCTGAAGCTTGTTGAAATAAAAAAATCGCAGCATCAACGAACCGGTCCCGTCGCTGACCCGCACCAGCAGACTGCGGCGTCTTCCATACCTGATTTCAGCCAGGTCCACCTCAGCCTCGATCACAGCATGGCTGCCCGGGCATAAACGGCCGACAGGAACAATACGGGTGCGGTCTTCGTAACGGCGCGGCAAATGGAACAGCACATCCTGCACCGTTTCGATACCAAACGCTGCAAGCTTTTGCGCTGACTTTGGCCCTACGCCACGCAGCGCGGACACCGCCAGAGCATCCAGCGTGTTTTTGTTGGCCGGCAAAGCGCTCAGTCGTTCAGCACCAGGACAGCGTCCATCTCTACGGCAGCATCCTTTGGCAGCGAGGCAACACCTACCGCTGCCCTTGCCGGGTAGGGTTCCTTAAAATACTCGGCCATTACCTGGTTCACCAGCGGGAAGTGGCCAAGATCGGTTAGAAATATATTAAGCTTGGCAACATCCGCAAGACATCCACCGGACGCTTCGGCAACCGCCGAGAGATTATCGAACACACGACGGATCTGTGTTTCCATATCACCCTCAACCATCTCCATGGTTTCCGGTATCAGCGGTATCTGCCCGGACAGATAGACCGTATTGCCGGCCTGTACAGCCTGCGAATAGGTGCCTATCGCTTGCGGTGCCTTGCTGGTGTGAATGACACTGCGTTGCATGGTTTCTCCTTTTTCCATAGTGCTAATTTTTACTGCGGCTGATGCGCAGGACCGATGGTAACTTGCGGATACAACGTATCACCCTTGCCAGATGCCTGCGATCATGTACGGTCACCGTAAAGTCCATCGCAGTATCCAGACCATTGCGCTCCTCTATGGATACGTTCTCGATGTTGGAACCTGCCTCTGAGATCTCCGCTGCAATTGTCGCCAGCACGCCTTTCTGATTGGAAACGTCCACGCGTATCTCGGCCGAAAACTCGTCTTCAATATCCCGCTGCCATTCGACATCAATCCATTTGTCCGGCCGGCTGCGTAATTCACTAAGATTTTTGCAGGTCCCGGTATGTATAACCAGACCACGGCCGGCGCTGATGAAACCAACAATGGCATCGCCCGGAATCGGCCGGCAACAACGTGCAAAATGCACAACCATGCCTTCGGTGCCGCGGATTGCCAATGGCTTGCTGTGCCCGGTTTCCGCTGATTTATGCTCATCACCCTCTTCCTGCGGCACCAGTCTGCGAGCAACCAGCATCGCCATACGGTTGCCGATACCGATATCAGCATACAGGCTTTCCCGGGTCTTGAATCCGCACTCATCCATCAACTGTTCAAATTTCCCATCACTGATTTCTGTCAGCGAGCTGCTTATATTGTGCAAGGCTTTGTCGAGCATGCGCTGACCGAGCTCGGTTGCTTCGCCGTCTTGCAGATTCTTCAGGTAATGGCGGATATTGGAACGGGCCTTGACCGTAGTTACAAAATTCAGCCAGGCAGGATTGGGGTGAGCACCGGTAGCAGTAATCACTTCTACGGACTGGCCATTCAACAGCGGCGTACGCAGCGGTGCAAGACGGCGGTCAATTTTCGCCGCAATGCATGTGTTACCAATATCTGTATGCACGGCATAGGCAAAGTCCACCGCCGTCGCGCCGCGTGCCAGCTCCAGTATGTCGCCCGCCGGGGTGAACACATACACCTCGTCCGGGAACAGATCTATTTTTACATTCTCAAGAAATTCCAGAGAGTTCCCGGCATTGCGCTGCATCTCCAGCAGTTCGCGCAACCATTCGCGCGCACGCGCCTGCGCACTATTGCCTGTCACTTTGTCGCTGCTCTTGTATAACCAGTGGGCAGCAACACCCGCCTCAGCCACACTTTCCATATCTTCGGTACGAATCTGTACTTCTATGGGTACGCCGTAGGGTCCGAACAACACCGTATGCAGGGACTGGTATCCGTTGGTCTTTGGAATTGCAATGTAATCCTTGAATTTGCCGGGCACCGGTTTATACAGATTGTGCATCATGCCCAGTACGCGATAACAGGTATCCACATTGTCGACGATAATGCGGAACGCGTAGACGTCAAACACTTCCGTAAACGATCCCACCCGATCGCGAATTTTTTTATACAGGCTGTATAGATGTTTCTGCCGGCTGAGCAGGCGACACTGAAACTTCTCCTGCTCTATGCGTTGCAGAATAGCCGATTCAATCTTGTTGAGGATTTCCTTGCGATTACCGCGCGCCTTTTTCACTGCATTTTTCAGTACCCTGTAACGCATCGGGTACAAAGAGGCAAAACCGAGATCTTCCAGTTCCAGGCGCATCTGGTTCATGCCCAGTCGATTGGCAATGGGCGCGTAAATATCCAGTGTCTCGCGCGCAATGCGGCGACGCTTTTCGCTGCGCATCACACCCAGCGTTCGCATGTTGTGCAGACGATCGGCAAGCTTGACCAGGATGACGCGGATATCGCGCACCATGGCCAGCATCATCTTGCGGAAGTTTTCCGCCTGTGCCTCGGCCTGGCTTTCAAACTTGATCTGGGTGAGCTTGCTTACGCCGTCGACCAACTCGGCCACTTCCTCGCTGAACTCGCTGGTCACTACTTCCTTGGGGGTGCCGGTATCCTCTATAACATCGTGCAGGATGCCGGCGATAATGCTCTCGGCGTCCATGTGCATTTCAGCAAGTATGTGCGCCACCGCTATGGGGTGGTAAATATACGGCTCCCCCGACATACGGTGCTGACCTTCATGCGCTTCCGCGCTAAACAGATAGGCACGGTATATCTCCCTGACCTGGTCTGCCGCCAGGTAGGATTCGAGCAGGTCACACAGGTCACTGATCAGAAACCGTGATGCATCGCTCTCGGAAACGGGTGAAGGGCTGGCCATGCTCTCAGATAATAGGTGAATTCCTGCTAACAGCAAATAAAAAAGCCGCTTCAGTCAAACACTGAAGCGGCTGGCTATCTGTATGTCCTGAAGACGCCGGGAATCAGGTTTCCGGGGGTTCAGCCGGGGTCGATGGCTCCTCAGCCTCTGCACTTTCAGGTATTGCCAGCGTCTCCTCTTCCCAGATGTCTTCTTCTGGCACTTCGTCGAGAATACTGGCGGTCACGTAATTTTCTTCAATTTCGCGCAACGCCACTACCGTAGGCTTGTCATTTTCCCAGTCGATGAAAGGCTCGGCGCCCTTGGCCAGCTGACGGGCGCGCTTGGTGGCCACCAAAACCAGCTGAAACCGGTTATCTACCTTATCGAGACAATCTTCTACTGTGACACGCGCCATATTGATTCCATTGTTGCAGGACCATCGGGCACGCGAGTGTACTCGAATCAGCCCGTGGGTTCCAGCAACCCCTTTAAATAGCTGGCATAACGCTGCTGCTGCGCCTCGCTGCGTAAACGCCTGGCACGGAACAGAGCAATCAATTCACCCAGCGCAGTAGTAAAATCATCATTGAATATGAGGTAATCGAATTCATCATGATGCGACATTTCGCTGACAGCATCCGCCATGCGGCGGTTGATCACGTCCTCGCTGTCCTGGCCACGCCCGGTCAGCCGTTCCCGCAACGCCTCCCGGCTCGGCGGCAGAATAAATACCCTGACTGCCCGGGGAAACGCCTTATACACCTGACGCGCGCCCTGCCAGTCAATTTCCAAAATCACGTCTTCACCCGATTCCAGCTTCTCAAGCACCGTAGCGCGGCGGGTTCCATAGTAATTATCAAACACCTGCGCATACTCGAGAAATTCACCGCTGGCTGCCAGGCGTTCAAACTCGGCCTTTTCAACAAAATGGTAATCAACCCCGTCCTGTTCTCCAGGCCGCGCCGGCCGCGTCGTATGCGAGACCGACACCGTGACATCCGCAAGCTTTTCCAGCAATGCCTTGACCAGACTGGTTTTTCCCGCACCGGACGGTGCGGAGATGATATACAGAGTACCTGTGGACATGAATTGTTTCTCTATCTGCTGTTCGATTCCTGACTTGCGGTCCACGCCACAACACGGCGATTCATTCCACGTTCTGAACCTGTTCCCGCATCTGCTCAATCAACACCTTAAGTTCAACTGAAACCGCTGTGGTCTCACTATCAGCTGACTTTGAACCCAGCGTGTTGGCCTCACGATTAAATTCCTGCATCAAAAAGTCCAGTCGCCGTCCGACAGGCTCATCACTTTCGAGTACCCGCCGCGTCTCGACCACATGCCCCTCAAGCCGGTCCAGCTCCTCATCGACATCCATCTTCTGCAGCAGGAATACCAGCTCCTGCTCCACCCGGTCATTGTCAACACGGGTCTCCAGCTCAGCCAGCCGCGCCTGCAATTTCTGCCGGGTCCGGGCCTGCACTTCCGGCAAACGCTCACGCACCTTTTTTACCTGCTGATCAATACCGTCGAGGCGCGTGATGAGCAGCCCCTTGATCTTCTCCCCCTCCCGCTCGCGGGTCGCCACCAGCTCCTCGAGCGCCTGGTCCAGTAACTCAAGTGCAAATCCCTGTAAGGAGGCGGTTTCAGGCTCCGGGTCGCGCACCACCCCGGGCCAGCGCAGCAACTCCATCACGCCGGGCGATGTCGCCTCGGAGGAGCGGGTTTCAATCTCCCGGCAGGCCTCCATAACCGCCTTGAGGCGCTCATGATCCAGCTCCAGCGACGCTGCCAGCTGCGCTGCAACACGCCAGCGCAGTACACATTCAAGCTTGCCGCGGCCGAGGCGCGCGTTGACACGCTCGCGCGCCCGAGGCTCCAGCACCCGCAATTCGTCGGGCAAGCGAAGAAAGGTCTCCAGGTAACGGTGATTCACCGACCGCAGTTCCCATGTCAATTCTGTACCGGCTTTTTCGCCAGCGACCCTCGCAAAAGCCGTCATGCTGCGCATCATCTCAAGTCACCCTGTTTTCCTGCCGTTAACAGATATTGCAACAACCTGTTTTTGTGAAGGATTTCACTAATCGGCCTCGATTACCGCAGGTCGACAGTCTAGAGGATCATGGCTAAAAAGCTAGATAGTCTGAAACCTGGCACCTGCCTGGACGGATACAAGCTGGAAAAAACGCTGGGTGGCGGTGGCTTCAGCGTGGTCTACCGCGCGCGGCAGATAAACAATGACCGCCGGGTCGTAATCAAGGAATACATTCCCAACAAGCTGGCCAAACGCGACCGCAAAGGGCTGGTGTGCGCCCGCAACGAAAGAACAGAAACCCGTTTTAACCGTGGCCGCAAGCTATTCTTCCAGGAAGCCAGTACCCTGGCTACACTTAAACACACCAACATCGTCGATGTGTTTAATTTCTTCCAGGCCAACGGCACCGTGTATATGGTCATGGAATACCAGGAAGGTGAAAATCTGCAGAGCTATCTGAAAGCCCGGCGCGGCGGTCTCAGCGAAACCTTCCTGCGTACCGTTTTCCCCTCGCTGCTGGATGGACTGGAGCTGATTCACGCCAATGACCTGCTGCACCTTGATATCAAACCCGGCAACATCCATATCCAGCGTGGCGGTCAACCGTTGTTGCTCGATTTCGGCGCTGTACACGGTTTTCCGCAAAGCCGCCAGGAACAGCCCGGCCAGGTTATCAGCCCCGGGTTTTCGCCCATCGAACAATACGACAGTCGTGGCTACGTGGGCCCGTGGACTGATCTCTATGCGATCGGCGCCACCATGCGCGCCTGTATTGAGGGGCTGCCACCGGTCAATGCCCTCAAACGCCATGAGCGCGATAACCTCAAACCGGCACAGTTCGCCTTTCGCGGGCGTTATGCCGATAACCTGCTGCGCGCCATCGACTGGGCGATGGAGGTCGACCCGTTACTGCGTCCGCAAAGTGTTGTCGAATTCCGCGATGCCCTGACCGCCGAGACGGTGCCGGAACCGGAACAACCCTGCTCTGCTTTTGACCTGCTGGCCAACGCGCTATGGGGCAGGAGCCTGCCATGAACGTCATTACCGCGCTCACTAACCGGCTGGGAAATCGCACCAACAACCAGGACCGTTGCCTGGTACTGGAACGCTTCGGGCGTGTACTGCTGGTGGTCGCAGATGGCATGGGTGGACATGCGCGCGGCGAGCTGGCGGCGCAAACAGCGACCGACAGTCTCAGCCGCAGTTTCCTGGCCCGAAGCAGCCCCATTGAGGACCCGCAAGGTTTTCTGAAAAATGCGCTGCACTCGGCACACATGGATGTCGTCGACGCCGGTCGTGCCGAGAATCCGCCGGTAAATCCACGCACTACCTGTGTGGTGTGCCTGATACAGGATGACCATGCCTGGTGGGCACACGTCGGCGACAGCCGCCTCTACCTGCTGCGCGACGCTACGCTGCTGGCACGCACCCGCGACCACACCCCCGTCGAGGAACTACTACAAAGCGGAGCCATCCTTGAAGAAGAGCTGCGTACCCACCCACTCAGAAACAGTGTCAGCCGTTGCCTGGGTGGCGGACTGAAGCTCCCGAAAATCACAATCGGCCAGGCTGAGCTCAAAACCGACGACACCCTGCTTCTTTGTTCGGACGGCCTGTGGTCCGCGTTGCCCGAGCAGCGGCTGATCGAGCTGTCGACCTGCGACAACCTTGAGGATAACGCCAACCTGCTCACCGAAGAAGCCGAACTGGCCAGCTACCCGCACAGCGACAACATCAGCCTGGTCTGCCTGCGCTGGCTGTCTGCAGGGAAATCGCAGGCCGCAGAAACCGTTGCCGCTGCGGCGCCCACCACCGAACCAGCCCCCGCCAGCGAAGACCGTGATGAACTCCAGCAGGCAATCGACGACATCCACCGCGCCTTGCTCGATTACGCCTCTGAAATGAAAAAGTAAGCAATGATCGAGCTCCATTGGCGCTGGCGCCGGTGAAACGCTCCGTTATAATGCCGCCAGTTTGTCATCCCCAGAGGAAAGTCCATGCGTCCCAGCAACCGTGCCCCGGACCAGATGCGCCCGATCACCATGACTCGAAACTACACCATGCACGCCGAAGGTTCGGTACTGGTAGAGTTCGGCCATACCAGGGTCCTGTGCAACGCCAGCATCGACGAACGTGTGCCAGGCTTTCTGCGCGGCTCAGGCCAGGGCTGGGTCACAGCCGAGTACGGTATGCTGCCACGTTCAACCACCTCGCGCATGGGACGCGAGGCTGCGCGCGGCAAACAGGGCGGGCGCACCATGGAAATCCAGCGCCTGATCGGCCGCTCACTGCGTGCCGTGGTGGACATGAAAGCGCTGGGTGAGCGTACCATCACCATAGACTGCGATGTCATCCAGGCCGATGGCGGTACGCGTACCGCCAGTATTACCGGTGGTTTTGTCGCGCTTGCAGACGCTGTGCAAAAACTGCTGGCGGACGGCACCCTGAAGAAAAACCCGCTGACCGGTGCGGTCGCATCTATCTCCGTAGGCATCTATAAAGGCACGCCGATTCTCGATCTCGACTACCCGGAGGACTCCAACGCAGAGACAGATATGAATGTGGTGATGACAGACAGCGGTCAGTTCATCGAAGTCCAGGGAACAGCGGAAGGTCACCCGTTCAGCGAGGATGAAATGAACCAGATGCTGGCGCTGGCCAAAAAAGGCATCGGCAAACTCTGCGAACTGCAGACCAGCACCCTGGCTGGCTAATTATTCCATGACTCAACGCATCGTACTGGCCAGCAACAATGCCGGAAAGGTCCGCGAATTTAATCAGTTGCTGGCAGGCAGTGAGCTGGAAGTCATACCGCAGTCTGAATTCCAGGTCGAAGAAATCGAAGAGACCGGGTTGACCTTCGTCGAAAATGCGCTGCTCAAGGCGCGCAATGCCGCGCAACATACCGGACTGCCCGCCATTGCAGATGACTCGGGACTGGAAGTGGACGCACTGGAGGGTGCACCGGGCATCTACTCGGCACGTTATGCCGGCGCTGGTGCCAGCGACCGGCAGAACCTGGAAAAACTGCTGGAAGCGCTGAAAGATGTCGGCGATGAAAACCGCAGCGCGCGTTTTCAGTGCCTGATGGTTTACATGCATCACCCTGCTGACCCCACACCCATGATATTCCAGGGCACCTGGGAGGGCCGGATTCTGCGCGCACCGCAGGGCAGCAACGGCTTTGGTTACGACCCGGTATTCTATGTCCCGGAACAACAGTGCTCATCCGCCGAGTTGCCATCCGACCTCAAGAACAGCCTGAGTCACCGTGGCCGGGCGCTGCGCCAGCTAATCTCTGTTTTGCGGGGACAGTATACTTAACGTCTAGTTAAGTATACTGTCCCCGTGAAATTTACTGCTCCACCCCCCCTGTCTCTGTACATACATTTTCCCTGGTGTGTACACAAATGCCCCTACTGCGACTTCAACTCGCACGCTATTAAGGGAGAAATACCGGAAACCGCCTACGTCGAAGCCCTGCTCAGAGATCTCGAACAGGAGCTACCGGCGATCTGGGGGCGCACTGTACAAACGGTATTTATGGGCGGTGGCACACCCAGCGTGTTTTCACCACAGGCCATAGACCAGCTGTTGAGTGGCGTGCGGGCGCGGCTGCCCCTCAGTCCCGATGCTGAAATTACCCTGGAAGCCAATCCCGGTAGCGTGGAGCAGGAAAAGTTTGCCGGTTACCGCGAGGCTGGTGTTAACCGCCTGTCGATAGGCATTCAGAGCCTGAACGATTCGCACTTGAAGGCGCTGGAACGCATACACAGCGCGCAACAAGCCATCCACGCAGCGGCAGCGGCACGCCGCGCGGGCTTCGAAGATTTCAACCTGGATCTGATGTTCGGCCTGCCCGGGCAAACCAGGACACAGTCCTGCGACGATTTACTGGCAACCATCGAGTTGCAACCGACCCACCTGTCCTGGTATCAGCTCACCCTGGAGCCTAATACCCGGTTTTATGCACAACCACCGGTACTGCCCGATAACGACACGCTATGGGACATGCAAAACCAGGGATATTCACAGCTCGACGCACACGGCTATACTCAGTATGAAGTGTCCGCCTTCGCACAGCCCGGGCGGCGTTGTCGCCACAATCTGAATTACTGGCGTTTCGGTGACTATATTGGTATCGGCGCTGGCGCCCACGGCAAGATTACCGATGGCGGGCAAGGCGTAGTGCTGAGGCGCTGGAAACAACGTCACCCACAGGCTTACCTGGAAACCGCCGGCAGCGAGCACTGCATTGACGATCAGCGCAATCTGACAGAAGCTGAAATGGTGTTTGAATTTGCCCTTAATCAACTGCGTCTCAGACAGGGCTTCGAACTGGACGAGTTCGAAACCCGCTGTGGTCTGCCACGCAGCCGCATACTGCCGCTGCTGCAACAGGCAACCAGCGACGGCCTGTTGCTACTGGACGGGAGTCATGTTCAGCATACCGATAAGGGTTGGCGTTTTTTGAATAACCTGCTGGAACGTTTCTTACCGGAGGAGTCACAGCATGCTGGAAACAACCCGGATTGACTGCCCCTATTGCGGCGAACAGTTTGAAATCAGCGTGGATTATTCCATGGGCGGACAACAGTATGTAGAAGACTGTTCGGTATGCTGCCAACCGATGGAGATCAGTACCGAGGTAGACCTGAACGGCAAGCTGCTCGCGGTCAGCGCACACAGCAACAATGACTGATCTACACACCACTTGCATATAGTTTTGTTACCATGCCCGGCATGGAAACCAGCGTTCACGATCTTGAGATCCTGCTGCACTCCCGCGTACCGCTTATTCTCGTCGAAACCAGCGACGAACGCCGCGCACTGGAGGTCTTCAAACGTCTGGCTTTGCGTACAGGACGGCCGGTCATGCGCTGGTCGGTTACCAGCGGCCTGCAACGTATCGACCTGGACCTGCAACCGCAGGCACATGCCAAACAACCTGATCAGGCACTCGCCCAGATCAAGGCTACCGGCACTGCCGGGCTCTACCTGTTACTGGATTTCCATCCTTACCTCGACGATCCCGCCCATGTGCGCATGATCAGGGAAATAGCCATGGGCTACGGCGACGCAGCGCATACCCTGGTGTTTATCAGCCATGCCTGCGATCTCCCTGCCGAGCTCAAGTCACTGAGTGCGCGCTTTGAGCTGGCCCTGCCGGACCGTGCAGCACTCGAACAGTGGGTCCGGGAGGAAGCAAAAAACTGGGCGGCCAGCCACCCCGGCAAGAAGGTCAAAACCGATAACCTCACGCTGGATCACCTGCTGAAACAGCTCGGCGGCCTCACTGAATCCGATGCCCGGCGCCTGATCCGTAACGCCATTCACGACGATGGTGCGATTACAGAATCCGATCTTCCCGATGTGTTGCGGACCAAATACCAATTACTGGATCAGGGGGGCGCACTGTCGTTTGAGCTGGATACTGCGCAGTTCGGCGAGGTGGGTGGCCTCAATGCGCTGAAACGCTGGCTGGAACAACGCAAGCGTGCATTCCTCGACCCCGATCCTGCACTGGACGCACCCAAGGGCATACTGCTGGTTGGTGTTCAGGGGGGCGGTAAAAGCCTGGCCGCCAAGGCGGTGGCCGGACTCTGGCAACTGCCGTTACTGCGTCTGGACTTCGGCACACTGTATAACAAATTCTTTGGCGAAACCGAGCGCAACCTGCGCAGCTCACTACGCACTGCCGAGGCCATGGCGCCCTGCGTACTGTGGGTCGACGAAATCGAGAAAGCCATCGCCAGCGGTGATTACGACAGCGGCACCTCAAAGCGTGTGCTGGGCAGTCTGCTGACCTGGCTGGCAGAGCGCGACAAGCCGGTATTCCTGGTCGCCACCGCCAACCGCATCGACAATCTTCCGCCTGAGCTGATCCGCAAGGGCCGCATGGACGAAATTTTTTTCGTCGACCTGCCGGACGAAGCAACCCGGGTACAGATATTCGACATCCACCTGCGCAAACGTGGCCAGCAGGCGCACGCGTTTAACCTGCTTCAGCTGGCCAGACAGAGCGAAGGATTTTCCGGTGCGGAGATCGAGCAGGCCGTGGTTGCAGCCCTGTACCTCGCGCAGGAGCAGAGCGCGGCACTGGATAACGAGCACCTGCTGACCGAACTCGCACAGACCCGGCCGCTGTCCGTAGTCATGGCTGAACGGCTCAGAGAACTACGTGACTGGGCCAGAAACCGCACCGTTAGCGCAAACTAGTAATACGCTGCGCGTCATTTATTCGTCGCTCCTGTGACCAGCCTCTCCAGGTCATTGAAATTCAGCTAACAAAAATTTGGCACAGCGGTGCGATCCGAGCACCTATTTGTAAGAAAATGTCGCTATCCACACAGTAATTATAGTTTATTGAAGGCGGGCTTATCGATATTTTACTTTAATAACATGGAGTTATAATTTTCCAAGGATAGGCTAGGGACCTTGCCAGCGCTTATGATATTCTCGTAGTCCAGACAAAAATAAAACTGCAGGTTCACTGCACGCTCTGACGGAGATCACCATGCCACAATTACAAACAGAACAGGCCAAAACGCATGACTCGCTGATCGACTTCGATCAGTTCTCGAAACTTGCGAAGTCCGACCCCGAAGCCTTCGAGGTCAAACGCACCGAAGTCATCGAGCAAATGATTCAGCGTATGCCGGCTCACAAACAACAGCGCATGCGCTGCCTGCAGTGGAAAATCGACCAGGTCCGTAAACAGGCCGGCAATCCAATGGCTGCGTGCATAAAACTCAGTGAAATGATGTGGGATTCTCTGGTCGGCCCCGGCGGTCTGCGCGAGGTTCTGGAACGCGTTGGCGAACGCGATTTCGAGCTGCCACCGAAAGCCGGCGTGCTGGAATTCCAGCCGAAGGCCCAGCCCTGACCCGGCACGCAGGGCTTGTCCAGTCTCGAGGATTCCCGTATTATTCGCGGCCTTTCGGCAGGCGTCTGATTTTGGTCATCGCGCCGCCCGGTGTTAATTGAGGCAGAACCATGAAAGCGGATATCCATCCTGCATACGACGATGTCAATGTAACCTGCAGCTGTGGCAACAGCTTCCAGACCCGTTCAACCGTTGGCAAGGACCTGACTATTGAAGTTTGCTCCCAGTGCCACCCCTTTTACACTGGTAAACAGAAAATGCTCGATAGCGGTGGCCGTGTGGACCGCTTCCGTCGCAAGTACGGCATGAAAACCTCCTGATATCCACAATGTACAGCTGGCTGAAAAAGGCGCCCTGGATTGGCGCCTTTTTTGTGCTCGCCGTCTGGCTGACCCCGGCCTGGGCAGATACCTGCGCCCCGCTCAAACACAGCGAACAGGTTACGGTCCGTTATGTCAGTGACGGTGACACGCTGATATTAAGCGACAACAGAAAAATTCGCCTGATCGGCATCAACACACCGGAAGTCGCTCGCAAAGACAAGCCCGCCCAGCCGCTGGCCATAAGAGCGCGGGACCGGTTGCGCCAGCTACTGTTCCAGCACGGCAACCAGGCCCGCCTGCTCTACGGTGAGCAGCAAACGGACAGGTACGGACGCAAGCTGGCCAACCTGTGGCTGCCGAATGACAGCAACCTGGCGGCCGAGCTGCTGCGCGAAGGCCTGGGCTGGATGATCGCCATACCACCCAACACGCGTTTTATCGATTGCTATCAGCAAGCCGAAAAAACGGCACGTGCAGCTGGTTCCGGCGTATGGAGTCAGTCTGACTATGCCGTCAAGCCTTCTGCCCGGCTGGGACTGCGCAGCAGCGGGTTTCAACGCGTGCAGGGGCGCGTGGTACGCGTCAACCATGGTGGCGGCGCACTCTGGGTGAACCTGGAAGGGCGCTTTGCGTTACGTATTCCTGACCAGGACATACACTGGTTCGGGAATCCTCCGGATCACAACTGGGTGGGACGGACTATCGAGGTACGCGGCTGGGTGTTCAATACCAAAGGCGAGTTGCGCATGACCGTTCATCATCCGGCGATGTTGCAATTTATCGACTGAGTCACATTCTGTAAAATACCCGTCGTGCGATTCTTTATACTACTGACCAGTATCCTCGCCTTTGCCCTGCAGCAGGGCTGTGCAACCAATCCTGTGACCGGGGAACAGGATTTTGTCCTCATGTCGGAAAGCGAGGAGATCAGTCTCGGGGCAAAATACCACGATCAAATGGTCCAGGAAATGTCGGTCTATCCTGACCCGGAGCTGGCGGAGTACGTCAACCAGGTTGGCCAGCGCATAGCACGGGTCAGCCACCGCCCGCAACTGGAGTACCGTTTTACCGTTATCGACTCTCCGACAGTGAATGCTTTCGCCCTGCCGGGTGGCTACGTTTATATAACACGCGGCATTCTCGCCTACCTTAACTCGGAAGCGGAGCTCGCAGCCGTACTCGGGCACGAGGTCGGGCACGTGACTGCACGCCACTCGGTGCGCCAGCAGAGCGCCTCTACCGCCACCGGTATCGCCGGCACCATTTTCGGAGCCGCTACCGGTGTACCGGCCAGCCAGGATCTTTTCAACGTGTTCGGCGAGGCAATGCTGAGCGGCTACGGACGCAAACATGAGCTGGAGTCCGACCGACTCGGCGCCCAGTACCTGGCACGCGCCGGCTACGATCCGCAGGCCATGCTGAAAGTTATCGGCGTGCTCAAAAACCAGGAATTGTTCGAACAGCAACGGGCACGCGAGGAAGGGCGCGAAGCGCGTGCCTACCATGGTGTATTCGCCACGCACCCCGACAATGACAAACGTTTGCAGGAAGTAGTCGCAGAGGCCGATCAGGTGAGAACCACCGACAAACCGCGCGTCGGCCGCGCAGAATTTCTGCAGCACCTGGACGGCCTTGCCTTTGGACCCGGTGAAAACGACGGCCTTGTCGAGGCAAACCATTTCTACCATAAGCCCCTGAACTTCGGCCTGAGTTTTGCGGAAGGCTGGACGATCGAGAACAAGCCTGACCGGCTGCTCGCAATAGCCCCCGACCAGGCTGCCTTCATTCAGGTCGAGGTCGATACGCTGCCTGGGCAGATAAAAGCGAGCGACTATCTCAAGCAAAAAGGCTTGCGCGACCTGCGCAAACTCGAGCCTCTGAAAGTCAAAGGGTTCAAGGCCTATACCGTCTCCGCCCCGGTGACTACCGGATTTGGCAAGCGTACTGCGCGTATCATCGTGCTGTTTGATGACCAGCGTGCCTACCTGTTTACCGGCGTCAGTCGCCACGCCAGCAACCAGAAACTGTTTGATGGCGTATTCCGGGATGTGGCGCGCAGCTATCACCACCTTTCTGCAAAGGAAAAGAAACTGGCCACCGGTCTGAGACTGAGCATTACCAAAGCCAGGTCAAATATAAATTTCAGCCTGCTGGCGAAAATATCACCCATCCCCCGCTATGCGGAATCCGAACTGCGCCTGCTGAACGACCTCTACCCTACTGGCGAACCCCAAACCGGACAGCCTCTGAAAATTGTCCGCTGACCATCAAACACCTGGCTGCGGCCGGCAATGGAAACCACATGTTCAAAGACCTGAAAAAAGAAGCCCTCGACTACCACGAATTTCCCACACCCGGAAAAATCGCGACCCATGTCACCAAACCCTGCACGACGCAACAGGAACTGTCGCTGGCCTACACGCCCGGCGTCGCTGCGCCGGTACGCGCGATTGCTGCTGATGCGGATGCCGCCTACCGCTACACCGGCAAGGGCAACCTGGTCGCCGTGATATCGGATGGCACCGCCGTGCTTGGACTGGGGAATGTCGGCGCGCTGGCCGGCAAGCCGGTAATGGAAGGCAAAGGGGTTCTGTTCAAGCGTTTTGCCGACGTTGACGTATTCGATATCGAAGTCGACGCGCAGACTACAGATGATTTTGTCGATACCGTCGCGCGCATCGCCAGCGGATTTGGCGGCATCAACCTGGAAGATATTGCCGCACCACGCTGCTTTGAAATCGAGAAAGCGCTCATCGAACGGCTGGACATCCCTGTATTTCACGATGACCAGCACGGCACCGCAATTATTATCTGCGCAGGTCTGCTCAACGCCCTCGAAATCAGGAACCAGCCGCTGGCCGATGCCCGTATCGTCTGTCTCGGCGCGGGCGCCGCAGGCATTGCATCCATGCAGCTGTTACTGCAGCTGGGAGCAACCCGCAGCAATATTTTCATGATCGACCGCAAGGGCGTAATTCGTACCGGGCGCACCGATCTGAATGCCTACAAACAGGCATTCGCGGTCGAAACCGAACGCGTCACCCTGGCAGATGCCATGCAGGGCGCGGATATTTTCATCGGTGTCTCCGGGCCCGACCTGGTCAGCGAAGCCATGCTCGCCAGCATGGCCGAGCGCCCGATCGTGTTCGCCCTGTCCAACCCGGACCCGGAGATCAACCCGGCGCTGGCGCACAAGGTGCGCGACGACATCATCATGGCCACGGGCCGCAGCGACTACCCCAACCAGGTCAACAACGTATTGGGCTTCCCGTTTATATTCCGCGGCGCGCTGGACGTACGTGCGCGCGCCATTAACACGGAGATGCAGATTGCTGCTGTAAACGGCTTGCGCGCGCTGGCGCATGAACCCGTATTACCGGAAATCCTCGCGACCTACCGCAAGGACAAGCTCGAATTCGGGCCAGGCTACATTATCCCCACACCGTTCGACCCGAGACTGATGGACTTCGTCCCGCCAGCCGTTGCGCAGGCCGCCGTGGATTCCGGCGTAGCACGCTGCGACTTTCCCAAACACTACAAACCGGCGCCACACCTGTAATCAGGAACCATTAAGCAATTTTTCGACTTCCTCCAGACCGGCCCGGTGCATGGGTTTGCCGTCCACCGGACTGCGTGGCGCTTCCCGACGCCCTTCGCGCGGAAATACCACCAGGTCAACAGCATGATCCCCGGCAAGGAAATCGTAGCAGGGAAACTCCTGCCACTCCTCGCGGCTTACACGCATACGTTTATCTGAGGTCTGGAACGGGATGTGCGCCCCCATCAGGAAAAGACTGACCTCCTCGGGTGTATCTGCAAACAAATGCAGATTGATATCCGCATGTTGTCCCGCTGTTCCACTCAGCACAGAACCGACCAGTCGTGGATTGAAATCGGCAAGAAAATGCATGGCCTGCACAGCGCCTTCACGCAAGGATTTCAAATGACTGGCCTGTTGCCCAGCTCGAAATAACCGCTGATAATCTTCCAGCGCAGCCTCAATTTCGTTGTTTCTCGGCATGTTACGAGTGTCCGGTGCATCGAGATGCTGCGCGGCTTTGCGTTTGGCAGCGTAGTAATCCTGCACGCCTTCTTCCGCCATCAGACGCGCAGCCTCCTGGGCAATGCGCGCCCGCATTTGCTGATCACGTCCCGAGCTTTTCCCCATAATCTAGAACAACGGTTCCGCAGCATTACCGGTATCAGCCTCGGTTCCCTGGCCCTCATTGCGGTCACTATAGCGCTCCGGCACGTGCTCCGGCCGGAACAGTTCAAACATCCCTCCGGCCTGCCCGGAAGGCAGGCGCAAACCGGTTTTTGCATCGATGCGTACTGTTACCAGGCCGGGCGGCTGGGGCAGGGTCGCTTCCGGAACACCCTGCAGCGCCTCGCCCATATAGTCGACCCACATAGGCAGCGCAGCGCGGCTGCCGGTTTCACCGTTACCCAGCGGCTGCACCCGGTCGAAACCAACCCACACGGTAGTAACCAGTTCGGCGTTAAAACCACAGAACCAGGCATCGTATTGATCGTTGGTTGTACCGGTTTTACCCGAGAGGTCTTTACGTCCCAGTGCCATCGCGCGGCGCCCGGTGCCACGCTTGACCACGTCCTGCAGCATCGAGGTGATCAAATAAACATTGGCGGCATCCACAACACGCTCTGCGTAGACAGGTGCCGGTTCGGCCAATTCAAGCTCCTTTTCCTGGTCTGTAACCGCATCAGGGGCTGCGCTGGCGACCTGCTCTGCCTCTTCAGACATCTCTGCCGGTTTATTATCTTCACACTCCGAACAGGCAACAGCAGGATTGACTGTGTAAATCGCCTGATCCTGGGTATCGCGTATCTCCCGGATAAAGTAGGGCTCAATGTAAAAGCCACCGTTCGCCCATACGCTGTAGGCTCGCGCCATTTCCATGGGGGTTGCTGTACCACTCCCCAATGCCAGTGACAGGTCTTTGGGCATCTGTTCATCTGTGAAACCAAAGCGACGCGCATAGCGGGCTGCATAACGTGACCCAACCGCCCGTACCAACCGGATCGACACCAGATTGCGTGAGCGAGTCAAAGCTTCACGCATCCGTGTCGGCCCATAGAATTTTCCACTATAGTTTTCGGGTCGCCAGGTGGTTTCCAACGAGGGATCATCAAACACCACCGGCGCATCGTTAAACAAGCTGGCTACCGTGTAACCCTTGTTGAGGGCTGCCGAATACACAAAAGGTTTGAAGCTGGATCCTGGCTGGCGCTGTGCCTGGATAGCCCGATTGAACTTGCTATGGTAAAAATCGAAGCCCCCCACCAACGCCTGCAACGCGCCATCCCGGGGATTCAGCGAGACCAGGGCGCCTGACACCTGGGGCACCTGGGCCAGCGACCAGCGGCCTTCGGGTAGCCCCTGGACCCGGATGATATCGCCACTGGCAAGCACCTGGCCTGCCGATTTCAGTTCGGGACCACGGCGATTGACAGACTCGTAGCGGCGCGCCCATGACAACCCGTCCCAGTCCAGCTCAGCGGATCCGTGTCCCGCTATATAAATGCGCGCTGACCTGTCTCCAACCTCGAGCACCAGTGCAGCTAGCGTCTTGCCTATCGGACTATCGCTTTTCAGCAGTGCTGCAAGCTCGTCTTGCGTGGCATCAGGCGTCAGTTCGACATGGCGCAGTACACCCCGGTAGCCGTGCCTGCGGTCGTAATCCAGCAACGCAGTTGCCACCGCCGCGTTGGCCGCACGCTGGCGTTCGCTGCTCAAGGTCGTCGTCACCCGGTAGCCGGCAGTGTAGGCCTCATTGCCAAACTCCTCGAGCATGTAGCTGCGCACCATCTCTGCCACATAGGGTGCCTTCACACCGATCGTGGCGCTGTGCAGACTGGCGTTATCGGGCTCATCCAGCGCAGCATGATACTGATCCGAATCAATAGCCCCCAGTGAATACATGCGACCCAGTACGTAGTTTCGGCGCTGCAAGGCGCGTTGCGGGTTGCTGACGGGGTTATTGGCCGACGGTGCCTTGGGCAGACCAGCGATCATGCCTATCTGCGCCACACTCAGCTGATCGATAGAAACGCCGTAATAGACTTGCGCCGCTGCCGCAATACCATAGGCCCGGTGTCCGAAATAGATTTTATTCAGGTAAAGCTCGAGGATTTCCTGTTTGCTCAGGTAGTGCTCGATCTTCAGCGCGAGAAATATCTCTTTCACCTTGCGCAGGTAGGTTTTTTCGCTGCTGAGGAAAAAGTTACGCGCCACCTGCATGGTAATAGTGCTGCCGCCCTGGCGTTTTTCGCCGGTGCTGACCAGTTTCACTGCGGCGCGTACCAGACCTTGATAATCCACCCCGGGATGCTGGAAGAAGCGGTCATCCTCGGTCGCCAGAATGGCGTCGATTACCGTCTGGGGCAGATCAGCGTAGCGAACCGGCGCCCTGCGCTGCTCACCAAATTCGGCGATCAGTTCACCGTCGCTGGAATATACCCGCAGTGGAACCTGAAGTTGTACTTCTTTCAGCCGCTCTATGGGAGGCAATTGGGGCGTTATATACAACCAGGCAGCGGCAACAACGATCAGGCCAGCGGTCAATGCCGCGAAACCGGAAGCGAGAACAAATCGCAGTATCTTAAGGGAAAGTGTCATAAATATGGCAGGATGTGACCGGATTCAAATTAAAAATAGCAGGATTCCTAAACTTCAGTATAAAGCGTCCGATACATCGAATCGAACCCAAGAGGATAAAGAGCTGTTTGTTGACAAGAATTTGTCGTTGCTCTCTAATCCATAACAGTATCAAAACATTGCAATAGCAATGAATTAAAGGGAAATTACGGTGCAAATCGCGCAACTGTTTACACGGAATACACCACCGGTAGTGGGACTGGATATCAGTTCCTCAGCCGTCAAGCTACTCGAACTCAGCCGCCATGGGAACCGCTATCGCGTAGAGAGTTACGCGGTAGAGCCGTTACCACCCAACTCTGTAGTCGAAAAAAACATCACTGATGTTGAGGCAGTTGGCGAAGCCGTACGGCGGGCGGTAAAACGGTCCGGCGTACGCATCAAGGGCGCAGCAGTCGCGGTGGCGGGCTCTTCCGTCATTACCAAGGTTGTTCCCATGCCGAACAGCCTGTCCGATGACGAAATGCATAGCCAGATCGAGCTGGAAGCCGATCAGTATGTCCCCTACCCGCTGGAAGAAGTCAGCCTGGATTTCGAAGTCCTGGGTCCGACAGACAATAATCCCGACACCGTAGACGTATTGCTTGCAGCCTGCCGCACTGAAACCGTCGACATGCGCACCGCCGCTGTTGAAAGCGGTGGCCTGGATACCAAGGTTGTCGATGTCGAAGCCTACGCCACCGAGAATGCTTTTCAGCTGCTGCTGGAACAGGTACCGGACCGGGGTTTGGAAAAAACCATCGCCATGATCGATGTTGGCGCGACCATGACGACCCTCAACGTCTTGCACGACACCAGGCTCATTTATACCCGCGACCAGGTATTCGGTGGCAAACAGCTCACTGAGGAAATCATGCGCCGTTATGGCCTTTCCTACGAAGAAGCCGGGATGGCCAAGCGCCAGGGGGGGCTACCGGAAAACTACGAACCTGAGGTTCTGGAACCCTTCAAGGAAGCGATGTGCCAGCAGGTCAGCCGCTCGTTGCAGTTTTTCTTCGGCTCCAGTCAATACAACAGCGTCGATCAGGTCATTCTGGCTGGCGGCAGCGCATCAGTCCCGGGCATTTCCGAGCTGATCCAGGAGCGCCTCAGCATTGAAACGCTCATCGCCAACCCGTTCGCTTCCATGTCCCTGGCTTCGCAGGTCAAACCACAGTCTCTGAGCAATGATGCACCGGCACTGCTGATCGCCTGCGGACTGGCACTGAGGAGTTTCGACTGATGGCACACATAAACCTGTTACCCTGGCGCGACGAAAGGCGCAAGCAACAGCAGCAGCAGTTCGCTGTTGTAAGCGGCGGCGCTGCAATCGTCGGCGCCCTGCTGGTTCTGCTGGCCCACATGCAAATGGAAGGGCGGATCGAAAGCCAGAACCAGCGCAATAAATTTCTGGATACCGAGATTGCGGCGCTCGACAAGAAAATTGCCAAGATCAAGGAGCTGGAGAAAACCAAAACCGCGCTGCTGGCGCGTATGGATATCATCCAGCAATTGCAGCACAGCCGTCCGCAAAGCGTCCATCTAATGGACCAGCTGGTCTATACACTGCCTGACGGCCTGTACCTCAACAAGATTTCCCAGCAAGGTAGCGCGCTGACCCTGAGCGGTGTTGCACAATCGAATGCACGCGTATCCGCTTACATGCGCAACATCGATGGCTCGGAATGGATGGCCAAGCCGAAACTTGATGTAATTCAGACCCAGGACAAGGAAAACAAGCGCAGCGCCGAATTTGTATTGCGCGCCGGTCAGGCAACTCCGTCCCAGAAAACCGAGGAGGAGCAAAGCTGATGAATCTTTCTGACCTGAACGATCTTGACCTCAGTAATATCGCCAACTGGCCGCTGCCGGCCCGGATGACTTTGATTGGCATGGTGTTTGTGGCAGTGCTGGGACTGGGTTACTGGTTTGATATCAAGGACCAGGGCATCCGACTGGAAAAAGCCGAGCAAAAGGAAATGCAACTGCGACAGACCTTCGAAGCCAAGGCCGGTAAAGCGGCCAACCTGGTTGCTTATGAGCAGCAGCTCGAGGAAATGAAAGCGTCCTTCGGCGCCATGCTGCGCCAACTGCCCAACAAAACCGAGGTTGCCGAGCTGCTGGTCGATATCTCCCAGACTGGCCTGGCTGCGGGCCTGGAATTCAAACTGTTTAAGCCGCAGAACGAGGTGCCCAAGGAATTCTATGCCGAATTACCCATCAGCATTAGCGTTAAGGGTCATTACCACGAATTCGGAACCTTTATCAGCGGCGTCGCAGCATTGCCGCGTATTGTCACCGTTCACAATGTCAATATGGCACCCGGCGAGAATGGCGAGCTGAGCATGGATATTCTTGCCAAAACCTACCGGTATATGGATGAAGAAGAAGGAGGCGCCCAATGATTCGCCTGCAGAAAGCGGCATTGGCCGTATCATTCTGTCTTGTAGCCGCTGGTCTGACGGCTTGCAGTGGCAATAACAAGGAAGATCTGCGCAGCTATGTAGAAGACGTGAAGGCCCGTCAGCATGCCCGCATTGAGCCGCTGCCCGAGTTTGCACCCTATGAAACGCATCTCTATTCAGCAGCCGAAGACCGCGACCCGTTTACGCCTCCGGTCTACTCGGCACCCAGGTCACAGGTCGCCAAGGGCTCCGGCACCGGCATCACACCTGACTTCAACCGCAGTCAGGAACCGCTGGAAACCGAGCCACTGGATAGCCTGCGCATGGTGGGCACACTCGAACGCAACGGGAATTCCTGGGCGTTGGTACGCATGAGTGACAGCACCATTCACCGGGTCAAACCCGGCAATTATATGGGCCAGAATTACGGCAAGATCATTCAAATTACAGAATCGGAAGTTGAACTCACCGAGATCGTACCAGATGGACTCGGGGGATGGATGGAACGCCAGGCTGCACTGGCACTCAGTGAGTAATTGGAGATAAAAACGATGAACGCAATACTGATGAAGCGGAACCTGGCGCCACACGCGATGCACTTCCTGCACCGCCTGGTTGGAAATGGAATCCTGTTGCTTGCCGCTTTTCTGCTGGCGAATAACTGGAACGGCGCTCACGCTGCTGAACCACAGCCACTTAATGCCCTGCAGGAAATCAACTTTGCGGGCCTGCCCGGTAACCAGGTGCAGATCACCTTCAAGCTCACTCAGCCCGCTTCAAACCCGGCAAGCTTTACTATAGATAACCCGGCGCGAATCGCGTTTGACCTCCCTGCAACCAAAAGCGAACTGGCCAAGCGTTCACAAGCCATTGGCATAGGGCCCGCCAAGAGCATTACTGCAGTTGAAGTCAAGGGCCGTACCCGGGTTGTGCTAAACCTGTTTGAAATGGTGCCCTACGAAACACGCGCCGAAGGTGACCAGATTATTGTCGTTCTGGGTGGCGCAGGGTCGGTCAATACCACTACCCCTTCTGTTTCGGCGGTATCAGGCTCGGCAGCACCGGCAACTTCTTCAGCAGCCGCTGCAGTCACAAATGTCGATTTCCGACGCGGTGATCAGGGCGAAGGTCGTATCGTTCTAACCCTGTCGAATCCTGCCATGCCGGTAGACATGAGCCAGCAGGCAGGCAAGGTCGTTCTCGAACTGAAGGGCGCCAGCCTGCCGGAAAAACTGCAGCGTCGTCTCGATGTTACCGACTTCGCTACACCGGTAAAAATCATCGACACTGAATCCAGTGCCAGCGGTGTACGCGTCGAAATCAGTCCCATCGGTGAATACGAGCATCTGGCTTACCAGTCCGATAACCAGTTCACTGTTGAAATTCGCGAAACCACCAAGGAAGAGCAGGAACAGCGCAAGAAACAGGAATTCGGCTATACCGGTGAGCGCCTGTCACTGAATTTCCAGGATATCGAAGTTCGCTCGGTGCTGCAGTTGCTGGCCGACTTTACCGGCATCAATATCGTGGTGAGTGACACAGTATCCGGCAACCTTACCCTGCGCATGCAGAATGTTCCCTGGGACCAGGCCCTGGATATTGTCCTTAAAACCAAGGGCCTGGCGAAACGTGACAACGGCAACGTAATGCTGATTGCACCCAGCGAGGAAATCGCTGCACGCGAGAAGCTGGAACTCGAATCACTGAAGCAGATCGAGGAACTGGCGCCATTGTATTCCGATTTTATCCAGGTCAACTATGCCAAGGCGGCCGACCTCGCCGAGCTGCTGAAAAGCGGTGACAGCTCCCTGCTGTCAGAGCGCGGCAAAGCCACGATCGACGATCGCACCAACACCCTGCTGGTGCAGGATACTGCGGAAAAACTGGAAGACGTCCGCAAACTGATCGCCTTGCTGGATGTCCCGGTACGCCAGGTACTGATCGAATCACGGATCGTTATTGCCAACAACGATTTCTCCCGCGACCTGGGTGTACGTTTCGGCGCCAGCGGTAATACCAGCAAAGGCCGGAACTTCGCCGTCGGTGGCGGTACCCAGCCAGGCAACATTAACTACGGGACCACGCCCGGTTTTGAAGTCCCCGCGGGTAGTGGCAATGACGGCCTGCTGGTTGACCTGCCGGTAGCCAACCCGTCCGGCTCGCTGGGACTGGCGCTGGGCAAGATCGGCAGCTCGCTGATCCAGCTGGAACTCAGCGCCATGCAGCTGGAAGACCGCGGTGAAGTGGTCTCCAGCCCGCGCGTCATCACCTCCAACCAGCAAAAAGCGACCATTCAACAGGGTGTGGAAATCCCCTACCAGGAGGCCACTTCCAGCGGCGCGACCTCGGTCAGCTTCAAGGAAGCCGTACTGCAGCTCGAAGTAACACCGCAGATAACGCCGGACGACCGCATTATCATGGATCTCCAGGTCAACAAGGACAGCGTGGGTGAAATATTTGGCGGCGTGCCCAGCATCGATACCCGCAATGTGAACACACGGGTGCTGGTAGAGAATGGTGAAACTCTGGTGCTGGGTGGCATCTACGAGCAGGAAAAAGGCAAACAGACGGAACGTGTGCCCTTCTTTGGCTCACTGCCCGGTGTCGGCTGGCTGTTTAAAACAGAGGCCAAAACCGACCAGAAACAGGAGCTGCTGATTTTCGTAACACCGAAAATCATCAAGCAGGGCATGAACCTGAATTAAATCCTGCTTGTACCCAGGGCCACTTTCTGGCAAAACTGCCCGACATGAAAATGTCGGGCAGTTTTTTTTTGGTCGGACCCATGGGGGCCGGCAAATCCACCATCGGCCGCCAGCTGGCGCGCACCCTGAATCTGGAGTTCATCGACAGTGACCGGAATATCGAAGCACGAACCGGCGTAGACATCCCTCTGATCTTCGAGCTGGAAGGGGAAGAAGGCTTCCGCAAGCGCGAGCAAGAGATAATCGATCACCTTACACGCAAGCCAGGCATTGTTCTTGCCACCGGCGGTGGAGCTGTACTGAGCAGCATAAACCGGCAGCACCTGACCTCGCGCGGACAGGTTATCTATCTGCGCACATCGGTTGAACAGCAGCTGCAACGCACCGCCCGTGACCGCAACCGACCGCTGTTACAGACAGAAAACCCGGAGCAGACCCTGCAGGAACTGATGCAGATCCGTGACCCCCTGTACCGCGAAGTCGCTGACTGGACCATAGAGACCGACGGTTGCCGGGTACATGACGTGGTGCAAAAAATAGTCCGGCATATCGAGGAAATGTAAGTACAATCCCTTCCTGAGCCCTATGATCAAGACCCTGCAACTTGAACTTGGTGAACGAAGTTATCCCATCCACATCGGAGCGGGACTGATTTCGCAACCAGACCTGTACCGGCCACATATCCGTGGCCGTCAGGTCATGCTCGTCAGCAACGAGACCGTCGCACCGCTATATCTGCAAAGCGTGCGCGAGGCACTGTCCGGCTACCAGCTCGAACAGGTCATCCTGCCGGACGGCGAGGAATACAAGACGCTCGAGATCCTCAACCGGATATTCGATGCGCTGCTGCAAAAGCGCTTCAACCGTAACTGCTGCCTGGTAGCGCTGGGTGGCGGCGTGATTGGCGACATGACGGGCTTTGCCGCCGCCAGTTACCAGCGCGGGGTCGACTTCATTCAGGTTCCGACCACCCTGCTGGCGCAGGTGGATTCTTCCGTCGGTGGCAAAACCGGCGTTAACCACGCGCTCGGCAAAAACATGATTGGTGCCTTCCACCAGCCGCGCTGCGTTCTGGCGGATATCAGCACACTGGATACGCTCGAAGAGCGCCAGTTGTCAGCCGGTATCGCAGAGGTGATCAAATACGGCCTGATAGAGGATGCCGAATTTTTCACCTGGCTTGAGAATACGATGCCCCGGCTGCTGGCCCGGGATACACAGGCGCTGATTCATGCCATCGAACGCTCCTGCCAGTGCAAGGCAGACGTTGTCGCTGCAGATGAACGCGAGACTGGCAAACGCGCGCTGCTTAACCTGGGTCATACCTTCGGCCACGCTATCGAAACCGGAATGGGCTACGGTAACTGGCTGCACGGCGAAGCTGTCGCCACAGGAATGGCCATGGCTGCAGACCTGTCTGCCCGCCATGGCTGGATCAGCCACGCCGATGTCGAACGTATCCGCAGACTGCTTGCCCAGGCACGACTTCCGGTCGATGCACCTGCCGACATCAGCCGTGAACAATTCCTGGAGCTGATGGCTGTCGACAAGAAGGCGCTGGACGGCGGGCTGCGGCTGATTCTTCTGGATGCCATAGGCCAGGCAAAAGTCTGCAGTGATTTCGACACCGGACTGCTGCATCAAACGCTTGAGCACGCGCCACTGCCCACCGACTCATGAACATACGGCTTCACGACCTGAACAGTTCCAGACACCACGCACCTTATGCCACGGTGGATGCTGTTTCCCGGGGGCGGCGCTATTCCGAACCCGCACCCAGTTACCGTAGCGAGTTTCAGCGTGACCGCGACCGCATTATCCACGCCGCGGCCTTCCGTCGGCTGGAATACAAGACCCAGGTATTCGTCAATCATGAAGGCGACCTGTTCCGTACCCGCCTCACGCACTCTATTGAAGTCGCACAGATTGCCCGTTCCATTGCCCGCGCGCTGTCTCTCAATGAAGACCTGACCGAAGCCATCGCCCTGGCTCACGATGTTGGACACACACCGTTTGGGCATGCCGGACAGGACGCTCTCAATGAATGCATGAAAGCCTATGGAGGCTTCGAACACAATCTGCAGTCATTACGCGTAGTGGACAAGCTGGAAGAAAAATACGCAGACTTTCCGGGGCTGAACCTGACCTATGAAACCCGCGAAGGCATCCTCAAACACTGTTCCGCTAAAAATGCCGCCGAACTCGGTGATGTCGGCGAGCGTTTCGTGCACAAGCTGCAACCAGGACTGGAAGCGCAGCTCACCAACCTCGCCGATGAAATTGCCTACAACAGCCATGACGTGGACGATGGCCTGCGCGCCGAACTTATCCATATTGACCAGCTGAACGAGGTCCCGTTGTTCTACCAGCAGCACCAGGAAGTAAAAGGGCTCTATCCGGACCTGTCGCAACGCCGCATAATTCACGAAATTGTTCGCCGACTGATCAACTGCCAGGTGACCGACCTGGTGCAGACCAGTATGGCCAGGCTGGAGTTACATGCTCCGTCTGATCTGGACGCAGTTCGGCGGCACCCGGAAGCCCTGATCGCATTCAGCGACCAGATGCGCGAACTCAACCTGGAACTGAAACGTTTTTTGCGCAATCATCTTTATCGTCATTACCGCGTGCATCGCATGAGCGCCAAGGCGGAACGTGTTATTTGCGCTCTGTTTGAGGCGTTCTTCGATGACCCGCGCCTGATGCCGGATGAAGCCCAGCTCAAGGTCGCGGAACTGAAAACCCGGGCCGGTGACAGCGGGCAGGCGCGTGCCGTCGCCGACTATATCGCCGGCATGACCGATCGCTACGCGATCAAGGAACACGCGCGGGTTTACCACCCGGGGGAACTGACTTGATCCGGGACCGGGAAACACTTTATGCGCCTTTATATGCAAATCCCGCCCAGCGATACCGGGCCACCGAAGTTCTACCACCTGCATCTGCAGGAGGATCTTCTCGACGGCTGGACGCTGGTTCGCGAGTGGGGTTTTCAGGGTGCTGGTGGGCGCATAGTCAAGGATCACTATGCAGACAGGGAGAGCGCTGAAAAAGCTATGCTTGTAATACGCGATGCGCAATTGAAAAAAGGCTACCAGGTTGTGTTTATGCAGGCCCGGTCATGAAGAACGTTGACACAAAACCCGAAGCAGCAAGCTATCTGGAAAGACTCTCGCTGAACCACGAGCCCTTTGCAGACACCATCGACGACCGCTTCTTCTATGCTGGCACGACGCTCATGCAGCGTCTTGACCTGCTTTCCCACCTGACGCAGTTCGGTGACTCCGTGGTCCTCGTTTCCGGTCCGACCGGCAGTGGCAAAACCACGCTGCTGAGCCGCTTCGCCAGCCAGGCCAACAGCCAATGGCGCCTGTGCCTGCTGAATGCCGACGAATTCGATCACTTTCCAGAGCGTTTGGCCCATGCACTCAAAAGCGGGCCAACCGCCAATGAACAGGAATTGTTATCGCAATGGGCCGCACGGACAGATAACTCGCAGCTGCTGGTTATCGTTATCGATAATGCAGAACAACTGAACGACACTGCGTTCGAACGCCTGTGTGCCCTGCTGGGACAAACAACGGCAAACCGGATTCGCCTGATCCTGTTCGGTAGCCCCGAGGCTCAGCAAGCTTACAAACAGGCATTCGAACAGAAGCAGCTGGACTGCTCGGCCCAACTGCTGGAAATGCCACGTCTGTCAGAAGAAGAAACGGCTTCTTACCTGATGTACCGGCTTGCGGTGGCCGGTTACAGTGGTGAAAATCCGTTTACCGCGACCGAAATTCGCGCCATTTGCAAGGCATCGGATGGCCGCCCCTCTGGCATCAACCGGCTCGCCCGCCAGGCTTTGCTGGAACGTCAGGCGCGCGTCGGGAGCAAACGTATGCGCGTGCATCAGGATGGGCGCAAGGTCGGTAGCCTGATATGGCGGCTTGCTACCATCGGCGTTCTGGCTCTGGCTGGCTGGCTGGGCTGGCAGAAACTTTATCCACCAGCGCCCACAGACCAGACCCCTGCTGCACAGGCGCCGATGGAAGAACGCCCACTGGCGATTCCGGAACCCGCACCGCTTACAGTACCCGCGGTGACATCACCCCCTCCGGTTGAAACCACCGACAGGCTGGAAACACAGGTGGCCGAGCAACAGCGCGAAGAACCCAGGCCGGAAGCTGAGCCACTGGCTACTGCGCAGGCCCGTCTGAGCGCATCCCGGACAGACCATGCCATAGCGGATTTAACAACCGCGGCACCACCCGTAGCAGGCGCCGCCAATGAAACACAACCCGCGGAAGCCGCCGAACAACCCGTTGCCCCCGCTGTTCAGGAAACTCGGGAACCGACGGCAACTACAAGCGATAAGGGCACTGAGCAAAGCACTGATTCGCAGACGCCGGTCGACATTCCTGCCCCGGAAACAGTTGCACAGCAACCTGCACCGGAGCCGGAACCATTGCCGCATCGCGAGAGTTGGCTGCTCGCACAGCCGGAAACCTCGTTCACTCTGCAACTCCTCGGTTCCCGGAATGCTAAAGCCGTCACCGGTTACATCCGGCAACACCATCTGGATATCCAGCAAACCGCCATTTACAAAGGCATGTACAAGGGTACGGAGTGGTACGTCCTGCTATATGGTATTTATCCATCGCGCCAGGCCGCGGTCGATGCACGCACCGCCCTGCCAGCCGTCATACGCCGCGATAAACCGTGGGCGCGCACCCTGAAAACTGTGCATAGCGCGATTCGCGAAGTTCAGTAGCAGTTGATCGACACCCCTGAATTCCGTATAAAAAACAAGGTTAGATAGCTAAAACACTGGCGAAAAAAGCACTTCTCCATTATTCTTTCCGGCCCAATTTTTGCCGAAGGTTACCGCCACCACCTCGCAGGGAGTGGGCGGTGTCGCGCGCGCCGGGATAATAAATTCCTGGTTATTGAATGAGTTACAGAGGAAAGACATGAGTCACGGGGCTTTTCCGGAAAAACAGGGCCTGTATGACCCCAGCCGCGAGCACGATGCCTGTGGTGTTGGTTTTGTCGCCCACATCAAGGGACAACAGAGCCACGCCATCGTACGGCAGGGTTTGCAGGTTCTGGAAAACCTGACCCACCGCGGTGCAGTCGGCGCAGATCCGCTGGCGGGCGACGGCGCCGGTATCCTGATTCAGGCCCCCGATAACTTTCTGCGCGAAGAATGTAGCGCGCTTGGCATCGAACTTCCGGCACCCGGCCGTTACGCGGTGGGCATGATTTTCCTGCCACAACAGGACCAGACGCGCGTCGAGTGCGAGGCCCTGATCGAGCGCCTCATTGGCGAGGAAGGCCAGGTATTACTGGGCTGGCGCGACGTGCCGACCGACAACAGCGGCCTCGGCCAGAGCGTGAAGGATGTCGAACCGGTGGTTCGCCAGCTGTTCATCGGCTGTAGTGAAAACTGCCCGGCGCAGGATGACTTCGAGCGCAAGCTGTTCATCATCCGCAAACTGATCGAAAACCAGGTGCGTGAGTCGGACTGGCAGGGGCGCGAAAACTTTTATATACCGTCACTCTCCAGCCGCACCCTGCTCTACAAGGGCATGCTGCTGGCAAACCAGGTCGATTCCTATTACAAGGACCTGCGTGACGAACGCGTGGTGTCGGCGCTGGCACTGGTGCATCAACGCTTTTCGACCAACACCTTCCCGTCCTGGGATCTGGCGCACCCCTTTCGTATGATCGCGCACAACGGTGAGATCAATACCTTGCGCGGTAATGTCAACTGGATGCGCGCTCGCCGTCATTCCATGGCTTCCGAACTTTTCGGTGCTGACCTGGAAAAAGTCTGGCCGCTGATCCCGGAAGGACAAAGCGACTCCGCGTGCTTTGACAATGCACTGGAATTGCTGGTTGCAGGTGGTTATTCCATGGCACACGCCATGATGATGCTGATTCCCGAAGCCTGGGCAGGCAACCCGTTGATGGACGAAAACCGCAAGGCTTTTTATGAATACCACGCGGCGTTAATGGAGCCCTGGGATGGTCCCGCGGCGGTCGCCTTTAGCGACGGCCGCCAGATCGGCGCCACCCTGGACCGTAACGGCCTGCGTCCGGCGCGCTATCTGATCACTGACGACGACCTGGTGGTTATGGCTTCGGAAATGGGCGTGTTACCCATCCCGGACAGCAAGATCGTCAAGAAGTGGCGCCTGCAACCCGGCAAGATGTTCCTGATCGACATGGAACAGGGGCGCATCATCGATGATGCCGAGCTCAAGGAACACCTGTCCGCCAGCCGCCCTTACCGGAATTGGCTGGAGAAGACCCAGATCCATCTGAAGAACCTGCCGGCCAATGTCGATGGCAATGTTGGTGATCCGGACACTCTGCTGGACCGCCAGCAGGCGTTCGGCTATACGCAGGAAGACCTGAAGCTGTTGATGACGCCAATGGCAGTCACCGGGCAGGAAGCCATCGGCTCCATGGGTGCTGACAACCCGCTGGCGGTGTTGTCGAACAAGGCCAAGCCCCTGTCCAACTATTTCCAGCAAAACTTTGCCCAGGTAACCAACCCGCCGATCGACCCGATCCGCGAGGAACTGGTGATGTCGCTGGTGTCGCTGATCGGCCCACGCCCTAACCTGCTCGGCCTGCATTCCGGTGGCGAACACATGCGCCTGGAAGTCAGCCAGCCAATCCTCACCAACAAGGATCTGGAGCGTATACGCAGCATAGAGAAAACAACAGACGGCGCGTTCCGCACGCGCACCCTTGACATCTGCTATGCCGCCGAGCAGGGCGCTGCGGGTATGGAAGCCGCACTGACGGCGCTGTGTGCAGCGGCGGAAAAAGCTGTGCGTGAAGGCTTCAATATCCTCATTCTTTCGGACCGCGGCGTTTCCAGGCAACGTATTCCAATACCGTCCCTGCTGGCCACCTCGGCGGTGCACCATCACCTGGTGCGTGCCGGTCTGCGCACCGTGTCCGGGCTGGTAGTCGAAACCGGTTCAGTGCGCGAAATACACCAGTTCGCTGTGCTCGCCGGCTATGGTGCGGAAGCAATCAATCCCTGGCTGGCGTTTGAAACACTGGCGGCCATGCAGCAAGACCTGCCGGATGACATTGATGCCGCAGAGGTCAACAAACGCTACATCAAGGCCATTGGCAAAGGCCTGCTTAAAGTATTCTCCAAGATGGGGATATCCACCTACCAGTCTTACTGCGGTGCGCAAATTTTCGACGCTGTTGGCCTCAAGTCCGATTTCATCGAAAAATACTTTACCGGCACTGCAAGCATGATTGAGGGCGTGGGCATCGAGGAAATCGCCGCAGAGTCCGTGCGCTGGCATCGGGACGCCTACGGCCATAACCCCATCTACGCCGACGCGCTGGATGTGGGCGGAGACTATGCCTTCCGGGTACGTGGCGAAGATCACATGTGGACACCGGATACGATCTCCAAACTGCAGCATGCCACGCGTGCCAATGACGCAAATACTTTTGCAGAGTTTTCACGACTGGTGAATGAACAGAATGAACACCTGCGCACCCTGCGCGGCCTGTTCGAACTGAAACTCGGCAAGGACCCGATACCACTCGACGAAGTCGAACCCGCCAGGGATATTGTCAAGCGCTTTGCCACCGGAGCCATGTCCTTCGGATCAATTTCCTGGGAAGCACACACAACCCTCGCCATCGCCATGAACCGCCTGGGCGGCAAGTCCAATACCGGTGAGGGTGGCGAAGAACGCTCGCGCTTCAAACCCATGGACAACGGTGACTCCATGCGCTCGGCTATCAAGCAGGTAGCCTCGGGCCGCTTCGGCGTCACCACCGAATACCTGGTGAACTCGGACGACATCCAGATCAAGATGGCGCAGGGTGCCAAGCCCGGCGAAGGTGGCCAGCTACCCGGTCACAAAGTGAACGACTGGATTGCGAAAGTCCGCCATTCCACGCCGGGTGTCGGCCTCATCTCGCCGCCGCCGCATCACGACATCTATTCCATCGAGGATCTGGCGCAACTGATCCACGACCTGAAGAACGTGAATCCCAAAGCGCGTATCAGCGTCAAGCTGGTATCCGAAGTGGGTGTCGGTACGGTTGCTGCGGGTGTCTCCAAGGCGCATGCCGATCACGTGACCATAGCCGGCTATGATGGTGGCACTGGTGCTTCACCACTGACCTCCATCCGCCATGCCGGCAGTCCGTGGGAGCTTGGCCTGGCCGAAACACACCAGACCCTGGTGCTGAACAAACTGCGTGGCCGGATTGCCGTACAGGTCGACGGCGGTATGCGTACCGGCCGTGATGTCGTTATCGGCGCGCTGCTGGGCGCCGATGAGTTTGGCTTCGCGACTGCGCCCCTGATCGTCGAAGGTTGCATCATGATGCGCAAGTGTCATCTAAATACCTGCCCGGTCGGTGTCGCCACCCAGGACGAAGAACTGCGCAAGCGTTTTACCGGCAAGCCCGAGCACGTGGTGAACTATTTCTTCTTCGTAGCGGAAGAAGTTCGTCAACTGATGGCGAAACTGGGCTTCCGCACGGTGAACGAAATGATCGGCCGTTCCGATAAACTGGATATGCGTAAATGCATTGACCACTGGAAAGCCCGGGGCCTGGACTACTCGCGCATCCTGCACCAACCGGAAGCCGGCCCGGACGTCGCCATTTTCAACTGCGAAAAACAGGACCATGGCCTCGACAAGGCACTGGATAACAAGTTGATCGAACAGGCCAGACCTGCGCTGGAACGCGGTGAGTCGGTGAAGATCGAATCCCCGATCATGAATGTCAACCGTACTGTCGGCGCCATGCTCTCCGGACGTGTTGCCGAACGCTACGGGCTGGAAGGACTCCCGGAAGACACCATTCACGTCAAACTCAACGGTGTTGCCGGACAAAGCTTCGGCACCTGGGTCACGCACGGCATCACCCTGGAACTGGAAGGCGAAGGCAACGACTACGTCGGCAAGGGCCTGTCTGGCGGCCGCCTGGTGGTCTACCCACCCAGGGACTGCCCGATTATTGCAGAACAAAATATAATAGTCGGCAACACGGTTCTGTACGGCGCCATATCCGGTGAGTGTTACTTCCGCGGTGTCGGCGGCGAACGCTTTGCGGTCCGCAACTCCGGTGCCAGCGCAGTGATTGAAGGCGTTGGTGACCACGGCTGCGAGTACATGACCGGTGGTGTGGTTGTGGTGCTCGGCGAAACCGGGCGCAACTTTGCGGCGGGCATGAGCGGTGGTATCGCCTATGTACTCGACGAAAACGGCAATTTCAAGGATCGCTGCAACCTGACCATGGTGGCACTGGAACCCGTCCCGGAAGAAGACGAGGCGCTGGAAACACTGGATCACCAGGGTGGTGATCTGGAAACCCACGGCAAGGTCGACATCAGCTCCGATATGACCCGCTTCGACGCGCTGCGGCTGCGTCGCCTGATCGAAAAACACCTGCATTACACCAACAGTGATGTCGCCCGCAACATTCTGGACAACTGGAACGACATGCTGCCTAAGTTCGTCAAGGTGATGCCTGTAGATTACCGCCGCGCACTGGAAGAAATGAAACAGGCGCAGGCAAACGAACTGGCTGCCACAGCGAATGCATGATCAGGAATTAACCACGCAGACACACCGAGACGCGCCAGGCATTCAATACCGCGCTTCCCTCTGTGCATCTCTGCGCTTAAACAACATTTAACCAACAATTTATTGAAAACACGCTATGGGTAAACCAACCGGATTCATGGAATACTCGCGCCAGGAGCGCGACTACAAGCCCGTCGAAGAGCGCATCAAGCACTACGAAGAGTTTGTCATTCCGTTAAGCGACCAGGAAGTCAGCACACAGGGGGCGCGCTGCATGGACTGCGGCATTCCTTTTTGTCACCAGGGCTGCCCGGTGAACAATATCATTCCGGACTGGAATGATCTGGTGTGGAAGGGCGAGTGGGAACGCGCGATTGTGGTGCTGCATTCCACCAACAATTTCCCTGAATTCACCGGCCGTATCTGTCCGGCGCCCTGCCAGGAAGCCTGCACGCTGAACATCGATGGCGAGCCGGTCACCATCAAGACCATCGAGTGCGCCATTGTCGACAAGGCATGGGAAAATGATTGGATAAGGCCCTTGCCCGCCGAACACAAGACCGGCAGGAAAGTGGCTGTGGTAGGATCCGGTCCGGCCGGGATGTCCTGCGCACAACAACTGGGCCGCGCCGGCCACGACGTTACCCTGTTCGAAAAAAATGACCGTATCGGTGGCTTGCTTCGCTACGGCATACCCGATTTCAAAATGGATAAACGTTATATCGACCGCCGCGTTGAACAGATGGAAGCGGAAGGCGTCACCTTCAGGCCCGACACCCACATTGGCGCAGACATCAGTACACAACAGCTGATGAACGACTTCGACGCCATCGCGCTGACCGGCGGCTCTGAGCAGTCGCGTGATTTGCCCGTACCCGGGCGTGACCTGGAAGGTGTTTATTTCGCCATGCAGTTTCTGCCCCAGCAGAACAAGCGTGAAGCTGGCGACAGCGTGCCCGCCGACCTGTCTGTCATGGCAACCGACAAACATGTCATTGTCATCGGCGGCGGCGACACAGGCTCAGACTGTATCGGCACATCCATCCGCCAGGGCTGCAAGTCGGTGACGCAGCTGGAAATCCTGCCGCAGCCACCGGAACAGGAAAACAAGGCGCTGACCTGGCCCGACTGGCCGAATAAAATGCGCACCTCCTCTTCTCAGGAAGAAGGTGCAAAACGTGACTGGTCCGTTGCCACCAAGGCATTCATTGGCGAAAACGGCAAACTCCGGAAAATCCGCTGTGTTCGTGTCGAATGGGTCAAGGACGAGCAAGGGGCCTGGCAGATGAACGAATCTGAAGGCAGCGAATTTGAACTTGAAGCCGACCTGGTGCTACTGGCTATGGGTTTTGTCCACCCGGTTCAGGAGGGCATGCTGAATGATCTGGGCGTAGCCTACGATGACCGCGGTAACGTTAAAGGCGATACAGAAGGCACAGATGCCTATAGAACCTCCATCGACAAAGTCTTTGCCGCCGGCGACATGCGCCGTGGCCAGTCGTTAGTCGTCTGGGCGATCCGCGAAGGCCGGCAGTGCGCACGAGCTGTCGATGAGTTTTTGATGGGTTCTTCGGAGCTGCCGCGTTAGTAACGCCTTTTGTCTGGCAGCGCACCCTTTTTGGCCTGGGCAAGGGTTGTGATACCTGCTTTTCAAGCCGAAGGTTTGCCCGCTTCGCGGGTGCCCTGCGCTTCTCGACGTTTTGCGCGCTCGCTAAACTCACGGGCTGCACAAAACGCAGCCCGCTCAGACAAACGCTCGCTCTATCGCAAAACGTCTGCGATGCTCGGCTGCACCTACGGCTTGAAAAGCAGGTATCACAACCCTCTGGCAGCCGTTGGCACAAGTGAAGGTACACTCCGAACCTAAACTGAACTTGGCAAGACCCTGTCAACCAGGGTCAAAGTGAGCCATTCCATACTATCCGGATTTTTCGGAAGCAAGAGTGCACAGGTTGTCGGGGTTGTGCTTTCACGCCCGTCGATGCAGCCGAGAAGCGCAGGGAACCCGCGTAGCGGGCAAATCATCGGGCGTGAAAGCGCAACCCCGACAGCCGAACCGAACCCTATAGAATTCATCCCAACAACCGGGTTTAATACACCACCATGACCGAACTGAAAAATGACCGATTTTTAAGAGCCCTGCAACGCCAGCCCGTCGATGTCACCCCGGTGTGGATGATGCGCCAGGCCGGTCGTTACCTGCCCGAATATCGCGCAACCCGCAAGAAAGCCGGCAGTTTCATGGATCTCTGCACCAACCCGGAGCTGGCTTGCGAAGTCACGCTGCAACCGCTGGAGCGCTTTCCGCTCGACGCAGCCATTCTGTTCTCGGATATTCTGACCATCCCCGACGCCATGGGACTGGGACTTTATTTCGCAGAAGGTGAAGGACCACGTTTTGAACGTCCGCTGCGTGACGAAAAACAGATCAAAGCGCTGGCTGTACCTGACCCGGAAACAGAACTGCGTTACGTCATGGACGCGGTACGTACCATTCGTCGTGAGCTTAACGGCCGGGTACCGCTGATCGGCTTTTCCGGCAGCCCCTGGACGCTGGCCACGTACATGGTGGAAGGTTCTTCCAGCAAAGACTTTGCCACCATCAAGGCCATGCTGTACGAACGCCCGGAACTGCTCGACCAGTTGCTGGATACGGTATCCAGGTCCGTAGCGCTCTATCTGAACGCACAAATTGAAGCGGGCGCCCAGACCGTGATGATTTTCGATACCTGGGGTGGTGCACTGACACCCGGGGATTACTGCCGCTTCTCGCTGCAACCCATGGAACGCATTATCCGTTCCCTGAAACGCGAAAATGACGGGCGCAAGGTGCCGGTGATTCTGTTTACCAAGAATGGCGGGCAGTGGCTGGAAGCCATGGCAGATACCGGCGCTGATGCGCTGGGGCTGGACTGGACAACCGACCTGGCTGATGCACGTCGCCGTGTCGGTGACCAGGTTGCCCTGCAAGGCAACCTTGATCCATCGGTACTGTACGCTTCTCCCGAGCATATTCGCGAACAGGTATCCAGGGTACTTGCCAGTTTTGGCAAGGGGGATGGTCACGTATTCAACCTGGGCCATGGCATTCACCCGGGCATCAATCCCGAGCATGCCGGCGCCATGATTGAAGCGGTGCACGATTTAAGTCGCGCATACCATACCTGACAGCCTGTTCCTTTATGCTTCAGCGAACTTCGCTTAACAGTGATTCCATCATTGCCTGTGCCTGGGAAAGATAACCGCCGCCGAACAGGTTGAAGTGATTCAATACGTGGTACAGGTTGTAGAGGGTCTTGCGCAATGGGTAACCACTGTCCAGCGGCCAGGCATTCGCATACGCTGCATAAA
>Ga0316192_10000156_pt1 | contig 47099 bp, 40 predicted proteins | sample MerIslwburrow_MG_FD_204931 | JGI IMG/M metagenome (GOLD analysis project Ga0316192, IMG submission 204931) | Coastal sediment microbial communities from Maine, United States - Merrow Island worm burrow | ecosystem: Environmental > Aquatic > Marine > Coastal > Sediment | place: USA: Maine...
TGTCGGCCGCCTGTGCCGAGGTGAGGGTCAGCGTGGTGCCGACCGGAATCATCTGGCTGTCGGCAAGCGGGGTGCCCTCAGCTCCCGTGAGCTCGTAACGCAACGCCCGACCCCTGAAATCGCACCGGGGATGGTCGGCATCGACCAGCCGCTGTTCAATGGCGGTGGCAGCCGTCGCCACCGACCCAACGTCCACCGCCACCGACTCACAACTGAGCGAGTCATACATCGCCACCATTACCACCGGCTCCATGAGCCCAGTCTTCCATAGCCCCCAACACCAGCGGGATCAGGGGCGAGAGACAGTAACAACCATGGCCCGGGTCAGTGGCCGCTGATGCCGGGCACGCGCTGCGCCTCCGGCCTGGTCGCCTGACTTCGCATTGCGGTAGGGCACCGTGGTGACGCACCATGGATCCCCGCGGCAAACAAGCGAACAGGGATCCTTGGGCAGCTCTGGGCAACGCCTCTGGCCACTGTCGCACCCCAAGTCATGAACCAGCGAGGTAACAGTGGGTCTGCAACGAGTACTGATCGCCAACCGGGGCGAGATTGCCGTCCGGGTGGCCAAGGCCGCCGCCGCCCTCGACATCGAGTCGGTGAGCGTGTTCCCGCCGGCCGATCGGCTGTCGTTGCACACCACGGCCACCACCACCTCCCATGAGCTGCCGAACGGCAACGACGCCGATCCCGTTGCCGCCTACCTCAACATCGAGGCCATCATCGACGCGGCCAAGGCCACCGGCTGCGACGCCGTCCACCCCGGCTACGGGTTCCTGGCCGAGAATGCCGACTTCGCCGCCCGCTGCGCCGACGAGGGGCTGAAATTTGTTGGTCCCCCACCGGCCACCCTCAGCCTGTTTGGTGACAAGGTGCAGGCCCGGGCCCTGGCCAACTCACTCGCCATCCCCGTCGTGCCCGGCAGCGGCGAGGTGGCAACCGCCGCCGCCGCCCACGAGGCGGCAACCGCCGTCAGTTACCCGGTCATGCTCAAGGCATCGGCCGGAGGCGGAGGTCGGGGCATGCGCCTGGTGAACTCGGAGCCCGAGATGGTCGAGGCTTTCGCCCGCTGCACCAGCGAGGCCGAGGCGGCGTTCGGCAACGGAGCACTGTTCGTCGAGCATCTCATCACCCGACCCCGCCACATCGAGGTCCAGGTCCTGGCCGACGATGATGGCAACGTCGTCCACCTGCACGAGCGGGACTGTTCGGTTCAGGCCAGAAACCAGAAGGTGGTTGAAGTGGCTCCCGCCGCCAACCTCGACCCCACCGTGCGCAGTCGCCTCCTGGCCGACGCCGTGAAGTTGGTGGCCGCCGCCGGGCACCGCAACGCGGGCACGGTGGAGTTCCTGGTCTCACCCAACAGCGGCGACTACTTCTTCATCGAGTGCAATCCCCGCATCCAGGTCGAACACACCATCACCGAACAGGTGACCGGCGTCGATCTGGTGGAGGCCCAGTTCCTGCTGGCCGGCGGGGCGTCCCTGGCGTCACTCGGTCTGGGCTCCCAGGATCTCGTTCCCGCCCCCCGTGGATTTGCCGTCCAGGCCCGGGTGGTGGCCACCGGAGCGGGCACCATCGGTGGTTACAAGGAGCCGTCGGGTCCCGGAGTTCGTGTCGACGGTTCGGGCTACGCCGGGTACACACCCCCACCACAATTCGATCCTCTTCTGGCCAAGGTCGTTGGTTCGTCGAACTCCACCGGAACCCTGATCTCGGCCTTGGATCGCACCCAGCGGGCCCTGGACGAGTTCCACATCGGCAACTTGGCGACCAACCTCACCCAGCTCACGGCCATCCTGGGTAACGAGGCCGTGCGTTCAGGCGACGCCCGCACCTCCCTACTGGCCGAGACCCCCGGTTTGGCCACCTCGACCAACGGCACGGTCGGCGCTTCCAACCCGACGTTGGCCCTGCTCGACGATCAGGCGCCCGGCGCCAACGACAACACCAACGGCGGCCGGGCCTTGACCAGTGGGCCCGAAGCGGCCGCGACCGGACTGGATGTCGGCGATGGGCTGCTTGGCGTCGAGGTGCCCATGGTCAGTGTCGTCGTCGAGGTGCGGGTTGGTGAGGGCGACACGGTGGCCGCAGGCCAGGTGGTGGCCGTTGTCAGCGCCATGAAGATGGAAACCCTGGTGGTGGCCCCTTCCGCCGGGCGTATCGAGCAGGTCCAGGCGCTGAGCCCCGGTGATGCCGTCGGCGCAGGCCAGGTCATCGCCGTCATCACCCCGGGAGCGGCCGACGACAACGGCGATGCCAAGGCCGGGCCGGCTCTGGCGGCGGAGGAAACCTGGCTGCCGGTGCTTGACGAGGTGGCCGAACTGCAGGGCCTGGCCCATGAACGTCTGGCTCCCGGGTCCGATGATCCCGGGGTCGTCCGCCAGCGGAGCAGGGGCAAGCTGACGTGTCGAGAACGCATCACCCTACTCCTCGACGACGGCTCGTTTCGTGAGGTTGGCAGCCTGGCCGGGTTCGCCTCCTATGACGACGAGGGGGCGGTTGCCGCCTTCACCCCGGCCAATAACGTGGGCGGCACCGGACTCATCAACGGCCGCAGCGTGGTGGTCGCGGCCGACGATTTCACCTCCCGCGGTGGTCACGCTGACGGCGCCATCGGGGCCAAGAGTTTCTACCTCGACAAGCTCTCCATGGAGCTGCAGGCCCCCTCGATCCGCCTACTCGATGGCTCCTCCGGCGGAGGCAGCGTGGCCGCCATGGTGCCTCAGCAGCAAAAGCAGGGCGACAGTTCAGCGAAAGAAAGCTCAGGGGCGATCAAGGCCGGACGACCGCGGGTGTCTGGCGGGGGCGGCTCATTCCTACCCGGCCATCTGGGCAGCACCGAGTACACCGAGCAACTGTCAACGGTTCCGGTGGTGAACATGCTGCTGGGCAGTGTGGTCGGGATCGGGGCGGCCAAGGCCGTGCTGGGGCACTTCTCGGTGATGGTGCGCGACATCGCCCAGTTGTTCGTTGCCGGTCCACCGGTGGTCAGCCACGCCATGGGTTACGACATCACCAAGGAAGAGTTGGGCGGCTGGCACATCCACTGCACCAACGGTTCGGTCGACAACCTGGCCGAGACCGAGGAGGAAGCCGCCGATCAGACCTGCCGGTTCCTCTCCTACCTGCCCTCCAGTGTCTACGATGCGCCCCCGGTGCTGGCTCCCCGCTCCGCCGACCCGGCCGAGCGGCGCGAGGAGGAGCTGCTGAACATCGTCCCCCGCAAGCGCACCACGACCTTCGACGTGCGAAGGGCCATCGCCCTCATGGCCGACGAGGGCTCGTTCTTCGAGATCGGCCCGCTGTGGGGCACCGATCAGGTCACCGGGTTCGTGCGCTTCAACGGCCACCCCCTGGGGGTCATTGCCTCGGACAGCCGCCACGTGAACGGGGGTGCCCTCACCGCCGACGGCTGCTCCAAGCTGACCCGCCATCTCGACCTGTGCGACCTGTTCAACATTCCCGTGCTCAACCTGGTCGACAATCCGGGTTTCGCCGTCGGACTGGAGCACGAGATCGCAGGAACGATCCGACGGGGCGCGGAGTGGATGGTGGCCTTCGCCCAGATCAAGGTGCCGCTCTTCACCGTGCTCATGCGTCGTAGCTTCGGGGTTGCAGGCAACAACTACGCCACCCCCCTACGTCAACCGTCGGTGCGGGTGGCGTGGCCCGCGGCCGACGTCGGCGGCATCCCACCCGAGGGTGGCATCGAGGCGGCATACAAACGCCAGTTGGCCGAAGCCGACGACCCCGCGGCACTGCGGGCCGAGCTCAACGCCCGCATCGAGAGCGCCCGCGGCCCCGTCGGACCCCTCAACCGTTTTCAGCTGGAAGAGATGATCGACCCCCGCGACACCCGGCGCCTGATCTGCGAATGGGTCGAGGGCGCCTACCGGATCGTGGGCCAGCCAGGGCGCCTCGGCCCCCGCTCCATCCAGTTCCGCCCCTGAGGTTGGCGGTCAGGGTCAGAACGACGGGTTGAACTGGATGGAATTGATCAGATCGATGATCAGTTGATCGTTGATCGGGTTCGACAAGCCCCACAGATAGATCACTCTCGTCGCCCCGTCTTCACCGGCGGGCGCATCGACGGCGGCGCTCAGGGCCGTCAACCCGTCGCGGCGGTCCGACTCGTGGGTGAAGATGACGGCACGATTGGGCGAGGCCAGTTCGTTCCGGTCGATGATTGGCAAATCTCGGCCCGACGCTCCGGTGTTGAGCAGTTGCAGGGCCGTGATGTCTGGCTCCTGACCAACGGTCAGGCCTTCCTCCACGAGTTCGACGAATCGATCGAAGGAGTTTCCACCACTGCTGAACCACAGCTCACCGGCGATGACGGTGGTATCAGCCAGGTTCTCCGCCTGGAGGATGAACAGGCAGTTGTCAAGGTTTGGTGAGACGTCGGCAGCGATGTAGCTGTCGGGGAGGGAGAGTTCAGGCCCCGTATCGAAGCACGGTGTCGACAATACCGATCCCGATCCCGGCCCGCCCCCGTCGTCGTCGTTGCCGCCGCTTTCGGGTACAGACTCCGATTCACTCGCTGTGGTCGGAGCCGATGGTTCAGTCGGATCGGGTCTGGCCGAGTCCGATCCTGAACCAATCACCAGGGCACATCCCGCGACCGACCAGGCGACCGTGACGCCGACCAGCAAAAATCGAGCTCGCAGTATCAACATGAGTTTTCCCTCGGGTGCTCTCAGACATGCGGCACCGCTCCGACGCCGACCGCGGCGGTATGTCTAGCATCCAACCCCGCGCCCTTCCATACACCCCCAAGGACTCTTGTCCCAGCGGCGGTGCCGATCTAGCGTGGCCGGGAGCGACGAGGAGTACATAATGGAACCATTGGTCTCGGCCGAGTGGTTGGCCGCCAACATCGACGATCCCGACCTCAGGGTGCTCGAAAGCACCGTTGATCTCAAAGTCACACCCCAGGGCTACGTGGCCCAGGAGATATCGCAACGCTGGGCCGAGGGTCACATCCCAAACTCGGCCTATGTGGATCTGGCCAACGACCTCAGTGACCCCGACAGCGACTTGCGCTTCACCATGCCAAGCGGCGAGCACTTTGCCCGGGCCATGGAGGCCGTCGGCGTCGGTGAGGGAACCCGGGTGGTGCTGTACGACCGGCGCATGACCATGTGGGCCACCCGGGTGTTCTGGATGCTGCGGGCCTTCGGCTTCGATCAGTGCGCGGTGCTCGACGGCGGTTGGAAGAGCTGGAACCAGGAGCAGCGCCCGGTGAGTACCGATCCGGCACCGGCGCGGCCGGCCGGCACCTTTACCCCGCGCCCCCGACCCGAGCTGATCGCCGGTATCGACCAGGTGGAGGCGGCCCTCAACGACGATGGCATCGCCATCGTCAACTGCCTGTCTTCCCAGAACCACGACGGCAGCGACAGCACCTACGGACGGAGAGGGCATCTGCCTGGTGCCAGCAACGTCTATGCCCTCTCCCTGCTCGACGCCGAGACCCAGCGCTACCGACCGATCGAGGAACTGACGGCGATGTTCGACTATCTGCCTGCCAAGGGGCCCGTTATCACCTACTGCGGCGGGGGCATTGCCGCCACCAGCGATGCCTTCGTGCTGCGCGAACTGCTAGGGCGAGAGCAGGTCTCGGTCTACGACGGCTCGCTCAGCGAATGGCTGCTCGACGACGATCGGCCCATGACTGTCGACGGCTGAAACCACGGCGCCATCCGGGGAGCGGTAGCGTCGACCAACCATGATCCTCTGGCTCATCCTTGCTGCCAGTTTGGCCCTCGCCGACTGGTGGGCGGTGGACAACGACCACCCGCGGGTGGAGACGGTGGCCAAGCCGCTGGTGATGGTGGCCCTGATCGGGGTGGCCCTCACCATCGAGGCCGAACCGGCATCGGCCCGGCTCTGGTTCGCCGCCGCCCTGCTCGCTGGCCTGATCGGCGACGTGCTACTACTGCCCGCTGTTGATCGCTTCCTCGGTGGACTGGCGGCGTTCCTCGTCGGCCATGGGCTCTACCTCGCGGGTCTGGCGCCCCTGGTCGACGACCGGAACTCGCTGCTCGTTGGGCTGGCCGTCGGCATGGTTCTGCTCACCGTTCTTGGCCGCCCCATCATCAACTCGGTGCGGTCAACCCCGTTTGCGGCGCCGGTCACGCTCTACATCGCTGTCGTTGGTGGGGTGGTGACCCTGGCCGTAGCCACCGACCGTTGGCTGATCGGTCTCGGGGCCGTGGCCTTCGCCCTCTCCGACACCCTGCTCGGATCCGATCGATTTGTCACCCCGCGGCCCGCTCGCCGGGTGTGGGTCCACCGTCTCTACCACCTCGGCCAGGCCGGCCTGATACTCGGCCTCGACCCCGACATTCTCGCCTCAGCGTGAACTGGCCGGAACGGGTGGATCAGTTCAACCGAGCCGCTTGCGACCGACCCCGAAACAGAAGCGAGGCCCCGTCGGCTGAACCACCAGATCGATACCAACAGCGGCGAAGTGGCCACTGAGTTCTCGGCTCGTTCGCCGCCGCTCGATGACCTGATAGGACTCGCCGGCCAAGGCTCGGGTCTCGGTCTCGGCGGTAGGTCCCTGGAAAAGACCCTCCGCCATGAACATCACGCCACCGGGGATCAGTGCATCACTCAACCGCCGAAGCAACCCGGGAAGCCGTCGATCAGGAACATGCTCAAGGAAGAAGCAGGCCAGGGCAGCGTCCCACTGACGGCTCGGTTGCCATCGGTCGATGATGTCCTCACCGACCAGTTCGACGTTGTGAAACGTCGCCAGGCGCTCACGGGCTACGTCGAGCATCTCGGGCGCCCCATCGATGGCGGTGACCCAGCGGGCCTGCCCGGCCACGATCCCGGTCCAGTAGCCGGTCCCGCAACCCAACTCGAGCACATCACCCCGCAGTCCCGCCTCGGCGAGTGCGTCTTTTGCGACCGCAAGCTCAGCCTGCCAGGCGGCGTTGGCCTCGGGCCCGCGGTCATAGGCGCCTCGGCGAGCGTAGGTATCGTCGTAGTAGGCAGCCCGGTCCCGGTAGTAGCGGATCTCGTCTCGGAGTACAGAATCGACGTTATGGTCCGTCGTTGATTCACTGACCTCACCCGAGGCCACAGGCAATCATGACCGCACATCAACAATGTCGACCTCATAAGCGGGGGTGTCGATTATCGGCAGGTCGATGTCAATACGGGTCGAGGCCCCGGGGTGGCGATGCAGCGATTGGAACAACGCCGAGTCAGCGGTCTCGTAGGCAGTGCGCACCACCTGAAGCACCGCTGTTCCCACCGGCATACCAATGAGTTCTTGACCCTTGTCGCAAGAGAGCACCGCCTCGACGAACTGATCGAACCGCGCGAACTCACATCCGAGTTCGCCCAGCACGAGTGCTGGGGGTCGCGACCCGGCAAGACGAGGGTCAATGGCCTGAGTGATGGATGACGAGAACCAGGTCTCCGAACGGTGGACAACGATCTGGTTGATCTTGGACACCCGCTCAACGAGAAGGACTTCCTCGGTGCCTCCTGTACCGAGTACGCCAGCAACAGAATCGGGAGGCTTGGGCATCTGACGCGCAATAACCTGTGAAGCGCTCGATGAGTCGGCGCTCGGTTCGCCTGGTGCCTGCACTCCAAGCCGGGCAGGAGCGAGCTTGGGAACGATGCTCCAACCTGACTCCTGGCCTAATTTGTATCGGGTTTGTATGTTTAGTCGTCGTGTCTGATGAACGCCTGACGATCCGACCAGCGACTACTGATGATCTTGACCTCATCGTTTCGTTGACGAGGGCGACGAGGCAGCAAGACACCGCCCGCCACCAGGGCCCGTTGCCCCTCGGTGTAGAAGGCGGGCTTGTCCGGCATAGGCACGATGGCGTCCTTGGTGAACACCACGTCGAACGAGGCATCGTCAACCGGGAGCGGGCCCGGTTGGACCAAGCGGTAGCTGAGGCGATCGGCCAACCCGGCTTGGGCGGCCCGAGCCTCCGAATGGGCGATCAAGTGGGACTCAACGTCGACTCCGGTGACCGAAGCCGCCCCGTCGTTGCGAACCAGGAGCACATCGACGGCCCCCAGGCCGCTGCCGACATCGAGCACCCTGGCCCCCTCGATAGGAACCCGGCCAGCATCTCGGCCACCTCGGCCGGCCCTCCGGGGGGACAGAAACCCGTCACCCCAGAGGTGCTGGAGCGCCAGGTTGAACGACTCGCTGTACTGGGTCGTCGATGGTGATTCGGTCATTGTTGTCAACCTGCCGATCGCTTGTATTCCAACGGCGGCGAGCCGAATGGTGGGCCGCGGCGCGGCGCCATCAACCTTGCGCTGTTTGGCCTCGCTTTGTGGTCAGGCGCACCATCCACTCAGCGGTCGACCGCGGCCACCGGCCGGACCGAGCCTCCACTCAACGGATCAGCCTGGAGGGGGCGAGCGAACCATTCCTCGGCCGAGGTGGCAAGCCCGGTCTGTCGCAACGCCGACTTGATGCGGTGCACGCCGGCAGCATCATGACCCGCCAAACGTTCGGCCAGGGTGTCGACCGCAGCCAGGACCTCCGATTCAGCCACGGCCTGATGGGCCAGGCCGAGATGGACAAGTTGGGCCCCGTAGAGGCGGTCGCCGAGCAGGGCCACCCTGGCCGCCAAGGCCTCGCTGTGACGCAGGCGCAACCAGGCCACGTTCATCGGGGCCGCCATCCCCTGTTGGATCTCACCTACCTGGAGGAACGACTCGTCCCCGGCAATCAGGAAATCACAACCCAGCGCCAGCGCCGCTCCACCGTTGACCGCAGCCCGCTGCAGTCCGCCAACAACCGCCGCGGGCAGATTGAACAGGGCCCGGTGGGCCCGGCGCCACTCCGGGCCGAAGTCGGCGACCCAGTCGGGTTGGGGATCACGGCCGAACTCCTTGAGATCAAGGCCTGAACAAAAGGCATCGCCCGCTCCCCGCAGAACGACAACCCTCACGTCCGGCGAGGCGCCGAGTGTTTCCAGGGCGTCGGCCAGTTGGGTGGCCATCGGCCCGATCAGGGCGTTGCGTCGCTCAGGCCGGTTCAGCACCACGTGGGCTACGCGGTTCTCCGGTCCATGCCGTTCAACAACTACAAAATCGTCCATCGGATTGATCCTTGTCGCTACCTCGGGCCGCTGACAACGGCCCGGTGATCGGGTTGGGACTAGCATCCCGGTCGTGGCCACTGAACTTACCGGAATTCAGATTCTCAGCGCCGATCTCGACCGGGCGTCAGCGGTGTTCTCGACGATCATCGGCACCGAAGCCAAGCGATCATCGGGCCAGGTTCGGGTTCGCACCGAGGCGGCCACACTGACCTTCCACGACCATTTGCCAACGGACTCAGCTACCGGCGCGGTGGAACGGCCGGGGATCTTCGGTCTCGACCTGACGACCGATGACCTGGCGTCCAGGGTGGCTGCCCTGGGCCGCCTTGGCTTGTCGGTCGTGGTCGAGGCCCGAGACGGAGACGGAGACGGAGACGGAGACGGCCGAATCGTGTTGGCTGCAGGCGGTATCTCGGTTCAGGTCACTGCCAGAACCACCGCCGAGTCCGAGTCCGACAGTGATGCCGGAATAGTCGACCCCAGCCGAGTTGACTGGTCCGCTGGCGAACACTTCGAATCGTCCGCCAAACTCGACCACGTGGCTCTGGCCGCCCGGGACCTTGGCCGGGCCAGCGCCCTGTGGGCCGCCATCACCGGCGTCGAAGCCGAACAGATGGGCCTGCATCCGGTCTCGGGCGGGGCTTTCTCCGCCGCCAGGGTGCATCTCGGCGAGGCCATGATCGAACTCGTCAGCCCAACTCCGGGCCATGACTCACCGCTGGCCAAACGGTTGGCCGCCAATGGGGAGGGACCCGTCGCCCTGGCCCTACCCGTGGCCAATCTCGACACCACCCTGGCCCGGCTCAACGCCCTCGGCGTTAGGGTCGACCGGCGGGACCCGCACTGGATGGTGCACCCCCGGGACAGTTCCGGGGTACTGGTCCAGCTGACGCCGCGGGTCGAACACTGACCGGGGCCCAAAACGCCCAGGACCGCAGGCCCACCGATGGTGGTACCCGCGGTCCCAGCCGGGAGGGGCGGTCTTGTCGAACCGCCCCGGAGCCGACATCGATCCCGGCTCCGGGGCGGGGCCGACGTCTGCTCAGATGGAAATGGCGTCGAGCACGTCGAGGCGGCTGGCCCGCCGGGCCGGGCCCCAGGCGGCGATCAGGCCTGCAGCCCCGGCCACCGCCACCAGCAGGGCGATCCGTCCGACGGGGACAGCCATCGTCGAGGTCACACCATCGGGCAGGGCGACGACGGCGGCCCAGCCGAAGAACACGCCGATCGCAACGCCGAGGGTGGCACCGAACAGGGCCACGAGGGCGGCCTCGAAGCGGATCATGCGTCGCAGTTGACGGCGACTCATGCCAACCGCCCGCAGCAGACCCAGCTCCCGGGTCCGCTCGAACACCGAAAGCGCCAGAGTGTTTGCGATGCCGATCAGGGCAATGATCACGGCCAGGGCGACCATGACGTTGACCGCAGCCAGGGCCTGATCGACCGTCCCCTCAAGTCCGTCGAGGAAGTCATTGGTCGAGTCCACCGAAACCAGCGGATAGCGCTCGACGACCCCGGCAAAGGCCGGTGCGACATCCTCAGCACTCACCCCATCCGACAGCGACAGGGCGAGCCACTCGTCGCTGGGATCAGCGCCAACAGCATCCCAGGTGCTGAGATCGAGCAGGTAGTCGTCCTCGGCGATGATGTCATCGCGGTAGACACCGATCACCGTCAGCTCACGTTCCTGGCCCGAGGGGAACGCCATCAACACGGTGTCACCGATCCCGACGCCGTTGGCCGTTGCCAGTTCATCGGAGACGAGCACCGGATCAGCGACTGCCCCGTCGACGGCGGCACCTTCGACCATGTCGAAGTTGAACAGTTCGTTGGCGGCGGCAAGGTCGGTGGCCGAGATGTCAATGATCTCACCGTCGACCCGGCCGGCGTCGTAGCGGAACGACGTCACCATGTCGGTCTGTTCGAGGGCATCCAGTTCAGCTGAAACGGTAACGGGGAAGCTGCTGCCACCATCATTGGTGACGAGGTAGTCGGCCTGCACCGCGCTCGCCATGGTGGAGCGCAATTGGGCCTTCACCGAGTCGCCGACGACGAGGGCCATCGTCACCAGGGCCAAACCGATCATCAGCGCCGCCGCTGTGGTCGAGGTGCGCTGGGGATTGCGGACTGCGTTGTCCTGGGCCAGACGCCCGGGGACCCCGAAGATCATTCGGGCCGGCCAGCCGACGATGGCGGCCACCGGACCAGCCAGGACCGGACTGACCAGTGTCAATCCGACAAACATGGTGATGGCACCGATACTGATCAGGGCGATCACCGTGGCGGTGGTCGAAGCAACAAAGAGGCCAACGGCACCGGCCGCAGCGCCGAGCAGCAACAGCGCCGCTCCTGCTCCCAAGCGGGACTTGTGGGTCAGCGCAGCCGCCCCCTCACCGTCGCGCAGGGCGGCCATGGGCGAGACCCGAGACGCCTTGCGGGCGGGGCCAACGGCCGAGATCAAGGTCACCCCGATGCCGACGAAGGCCGCCACCAGCACGGTGCGGGTCGAAACGACGATGGGCGAGTCTGGCAGTTGGGCACCGAAGGCGTTGAACAACGAGCGCAGACCGAGGGCCACCCCGACGCCGGTGCCGATACCAACGGCCGAGGCCAACGTCCCGATCACACCCGCTTCGGCCAGCACCGAGCGCCGTAGCTGCACCGGGTCGGCGCCGACGGTGCGGAGCAGGGCCAGCTCACGGGTTCGCTGACCGAGCACGATGGAGAAGGTGTTGTAGATGATGAAGATCGAGACGAACAGTGACACCCCGGCGAAGCCGAGCAGGCTATTGCCGATGATGTCGATACCACTGTTGAAATCGGCCTGCTGCTCCGATTCGAGGGTGGCGTTGTCGACCACGTCGAGCCCGGGGGCAAGAGCGCCCAGCTCGGCCTCGACGGCGGCCCGATCAGCGTTGTCGGCCAGGGCCACGACGATGGCGTCGTAGCCATCGGTCCCGACGATCTCCTGAAGCGCCGCTACGTCCATCTGCATGAGGGTGGCGCCCAGGGTGTCGTTGTCGGCGCCAAAGGTGACGAGGCCCGTCAGCGTGAGCCCGGTCAGCCCCGTCGGCACCACCACGTCGTAGGTCTCACCGACGGTGAAACCATGATTGGCCGCCGCGTCGCGGTCCATGGTGAACTCGCCGGGCCCATCAGGGGCGGCTCCCTCGATCAACGTAAACGATGAGAGGGTGGGATCGTCGATCCAGCCGACGACTATCTGGGGCGGGCCTGCCGAAGGAATCTGTTCGCCATCACCGTTGATCGGTAGCAACAGGTTCTCGGCGCCGACGATGGGGGCGGCGGCGGCAACGCCGTCCACGGTGGCCGCCTCGCTCAGCAGGGAGGTTTGCAACTCGTCGGACTGACCGAACTCGTCGACGGGGCGGACTTCGAAGTCGGTGCCGTCGACGATCTCGGCCGAGAGTCCGTTGAAGCTGGAGCGGAGGCCGTCGGTGAGGACAAACGATGACACCACAAACGACACCGCCAGTACAACGGCGAAGGTGGTGAGGGCAAAGCGGAGGCGGTTGGCCGCCAGGTTCTTGAGGGTGAGGCGAAGCATGGGAGCGGATCTTCCGGAGTCGAGGGGTTGTGTCGGTGACGGGGTGATCAGGAGTCGAGGCCGCGCATGCGGTCGAGCACGGAGTCGGCGGTCGGGTCGTCCAGGCGGCCGACGATGCGACCGTCGGCCAGGAACACCACGCTGTCGGCGTGGGAGGCGGCAACGGGATCGTGGGTGACCATGACAATGGTCTGGCCCAGCTCGACCACGGCCCGACCCATGAAGTCCAGGATCTCGCCTCCGGTTCGGGAGTCGAGATTGCCGGTTGGTTCGTCGGCGAAGATGATCTCTGGTCGAGCGGCCAGGGCCCGGGCGATGGCCACTCGTTGCTGCTGGCCGCCGGAGAGCTCGCTGGGGCGGTGCCGGAGGCGATCACCGAGGCCAACCGAGGCAACGACATGATCGAGCCAGGCCCGATCGGGTTTGGCCCCGGCCAGATCGAGGGGGAGGGTGATGTTCTCGATGGCGTTCAGGGTGGGGATCAGGTTGAAGGCCTGGAACACGAACCCGACACGGTCCCGCCGCAGCCTGGTCAGCTCCCGTTCGTTGAGGGTTGACAGGTCGGTGTCGGCAATGACGACGGTGCCGCCCGAGAGTCGGTCGAGGCCGGCCATGCATTGCATCAACGTCGACTTGCCTGAACCTGAGGGACCCATGATGGCGGTCATCCGGCCCGCTTCGAAGGCGACGTCGACGTGGTCGAGGGCGGTGACGGTGGTGTCGCCCTCGCCGTAGACCTTCACCGCGCCGATGGCGGCGGCAGCGGCAACAGCCGGCGGTTTGGTTGCTTGAAGCAGTGAGGTCATGAAGTTTCCAGTCGTTGGGTTTTCTCTCTGTCTGCAACGTAGGAAATCCCGCGGGCCAGGCCCATCGGGCCTTGCCCTGACTAGACCCTCACCCCACCACGAGCGATCTCAGGGTTCTCCCGTAGGTGGGGCCGCGGTTTGTTCACTAAGTTCGGGCCGTGCCCACGGTCCATGCGCTCCTCAACTCGTCACCTTCAACCATCCACCTTGATCACGGCTCAATAAGCGCCTTGCAGTTGGCGGGCGACGGCGCGGCCCTGGCGGCGTCGTTCGCATCGGCCGGCCTGGTTCCTGGCGACCGGATTGCCATCTGGTGCGGCAACGGGCTGCCCTATTTGCGAGTCCTCGCCGCTGCGGCCGCCGGAGGGTTCGTGGTGGTTTCGGTCAACACCCGTTTCTCGACCGACGAGGCCCGGTCGATCATCGCCCGGTCGGGGGCCACGCTGCTCGTCACCGATCATGAGATTGCTGCCGATCTCGGCGCCATTGGGGTCGTTGACGCCGCTGAGATTGCCCAGCGGGTGGCCAACGCCGACGACGTCGTCGAACCGCCGGCCGTGCAAGCCCGGGCGGACGACCGCTTCGTGGTCTTCACCACCTCCGGCACCACCAGCCGCCCCAAGTTGGTCGTTCACGCCCAGCGCTCGATGGCGGTGCACGGCGCCGACATCGCCGTTCACTTCGGCTACGACCGCTCCAGCCGCATCATGATCGCCCTCCCGTTGTGTGGGGTGTTCGGTCTTTCCGGTTTGATGGGGGCCCTGGCTGGAGGTAGCGACGTCTGGCTACCCGACCGCTTCGACGCCGAAGCGGTGGCCACCACGGTCGAAAGGGTCGCCATCACCGCCCTGAACGCGCCCGACGATGCCTACCACCGGCTATTGGCCACCGATCATGACCTGTCGTCGATCACCGTTGGCGGGTTCGGTCAGTTCAACTCGTCGCTGCATGACATCGTGGAACGGGCCGACAAACGGGGCGTGACCCTGACCGGCCTCTACGGCATGAGCGAGGTCCAGGCCCTGTTCCTGCTCCAGGATCCCTCGCAGCCGGTGGAGCTGCGCCAAAGAGGGGGTGGCCACCTGGTCTCACCCCGCGCCGCGGCCCGGGTGGTTGACCCCGACACCAACGAACCGCTGCCAGAGGGCACCGACGGCGAGCTGCAGCTACAGGGACCAAGCTTGTTCGACGGATACCTGGCCGAAGGAGGCGACAGCATTGATCACGATCTCACCGGAGGGGCCCAGGTGGTCGACGCCGATGACGCCACCTGGTTCCGCAGCGGCGACCTGGCGCGAGCCGAACCCGATGGATCGTTCACCTTCCTCACCCGCATGGGTGACGTGTTGCGTCTCGGCGGCTTCCTGGTCAGTCCGGCTGAGATCGAGGACGTCATCGTCGAGATCGACGGGGTGGCCGAGGCCCAGGTCGTGCCGGTGGCCCGCCCCGAAGGGGTTCGACCGGTTGCCATCGTCATAGCCGACCTGGCGGCCGACAACGTCCCGGTGGACGAGGCAGCCATCAAGGCCCACTGCGCCGCCCGACTGGCGAAGTTCAAGGTCCCGATCAAGGTGATCGGAGTCGAGGCCTTCCCCGTCACCCAGAGCGCAAACGGCACGAAGATTCAGCGCAACAAACTGGCGGAGATGGCCCAACAGGCACTCACCGAGTAAGCGCCGCCAAGAACGACAGTGGCTAACGACCAAGCCGTTGGTCAGTTCATGAGCACTAGATTGCACGTCACCCCCACCACGGGGCTTGCGGGAGGAAGAACCCATGACCGAGAACGCGCTGAGCGAGGCAACACTCGACAAGAAGCACCTTGTCGTCGAGGGCAAGCGCATGGCCTACCACGAGACCGGTGAGGGCGATCCGGTGGTGTTTCTCCACGGCAACCCGACCTCGTCGTACCTGTGGCGCAACATCATTCCCCACCTGTCGGGTCACGCCCGCTGCATCGCTCCCGACCTCATCGGCCAGGGCGATTCGGACAAGCTCGACGACACCAGCCCCGACTCCTACCGGTTCGTTGAGCACCGTCGCTATCTCGATGGCCTGCTCGACCAACTCGACCTGGGTGACAACATCACGTTCGTGATCCACGATTGGGGTTCGGCCCTGGGTTTCGATTGGGCCAACCGCCACCGCGACCGGGTGGCCGGTATCGCCTACATGGAAGCCATCGTGCGCCCGATGGCGTGGGACGAGTTCCCCGAGGCGGCCGCCGGGCTTTTCCGGGGATTTCGCTCCGAGGCGGGCGAGGACATGATCATCAACAAGAACCTGTTCGTCGAAGCCGTGCTGCCAGGCTCGATCATCCGCGATCTGAGCACCACCGAACTCGACGAGTACCGTCGCCCCTTCGTCGAGCCGCAGCACCGTCGGCCAACCCTGACCTGGCCCCGTCAGATCCCGATCGACGGTGAACCGGCCGACGTCACCGAGATCGTTGGGGCCTACGCTGCCTGGCTGGCCGAGTCCGAGGTGCCCAAACTGTTCATCAACGCCGAGCCGGGCGCCCTCATCACCGGCGCCGTGCGCGAGTACTGCCGTGGCCTACCGAACCAGACCGAAGTGACGGTGGCCGGCAGCCACTTCATCCAGGAGGACAGCCCCCACGAGATTGGGGCGGCCATCACCTCCTGGCTCGGCGCCTTGGTGCGGACCTGACCTCGGCAAGCTCCAGAACCTGTTTGCCCGATCATCGGCTCCGGGCGAACAGGTTCTGCGTTTCACCCCGGCAATCTGCGACAATGGACCAATGGTTCAATCGTCGAAGCTCCGTCCCGTTGGCTGAGCACCGCGCCCCCGGCGCCAACCACCAACCGCACGCCCATGGTCACGGTGGCCACGGGCACAGCCATGGGCCGAGCCTGGCCCGGGCCGGGGCCAGACACCGCAACCGCCTGCTCGTTGCCTTCGCCGTTATCGGTGTGTTCTTCATCGTCGAGGCCGTCGCCGGTTTCCTGACCAGATCACTGGCCCTACTGTCCGATGCGGGCCACATGTTGACCGATGTGATCGGCCTCGGCATGGCCCTGGCCGCCATCCAGCTCGCAACCAGATTCGAGCAACGGCGGGGTGACGCCGACGGCACGTCGTCGCACACCTTCGGCCTCTACCGGCTGGAGATCCTGGCCGCCTTCGTCAATGCGTTGTTGTTGTTCGCCGTCGCCATTTGGGTGTTGAGCGAAGCGGCCCGCCGATTGGGTGACGGGCCCGAGGTTCTCAGCACCCAAATGTTGGTGGTGGCCGTGATCGGCCTGGTCGCCAATCTGTTCGTCTTCTGGCTCCTGCGGGAAGGGGCCAAGGACTCGCTGAACATCGAAGGGGCGTACCTTGAGGTTCTAGCCGACACCATTGGCTCGGTCGGGGTGATCATCGCCGCCATTGCCATATCCGCCTTCGGTTGGACCTGGGTCGATCCGGTCATCGGGGCCGCCATCGGCCTCTGGATCCTGCCCCGAACCTGGCGACTGGGCCGCAACGCCATCCGCATCCTGCTGCAGGCGGCGCCGGCCCACATCGACGTCGACGTCCTGAACGCTCAGCTGTCGGCCATCGACGGCGTTGTCGACGTACACGATCTGCACGTCTGGACGCTGACCTCGGAAATGGAGGCGGCATCGGCCCATCTCATGACCGGCGACGACGCCGACCCCCACGCCGTTCTCGACCAGGCCCGCGAACTCCTGGTCACGAGCTACGGCATCGACCACGGCACCTTCCAGGTGGAACCCGAATCCCACCTGGGCTGCCGCAACCTGACCTGGTAGGCCTGCGGCGGGCTCACACTCCTGGCTCTGGTCGGGCGGAGTAGATCCGGCGGATCAGCTCTTCGATCTGGGGTTCCTCGATGGTGAGGTCTCGGATCGGTTCCCGGCTGACCACCTCTTGGATCACCTCGGCCGCCGTCGTGGTGCGGCGATCGAAGCGCACCCATTGCCGCGGCCCCTCGACGGCGGTAACCGTGGCCGCGGTAAGGGTCAGGGGTGGGGCCGCCCGCTCAAGGTCGACGACCAGGGTCCGCTCGGTGCCGTGTTCGGCCTTGAAGGCGTCAACCCGACCATCCAGCAGCACCTGGCCGTGGTCGATGATCAGCATCCGCTCGCACAATTGCTCGACGTCGTCGAGGTCGTGGGTCGTCAACAACACCGTGGTCCCCCGTTCGGCGTTGACCTCCGACAGAAAGTCCCGCACCGCAAACTTCGACACCACATCAAGGCCGATGGTCGGTTCATCGAGCACCACAAGGGCCGGGTCGTGCAGCAGCGCAGCGGTGAGTTCGCCCCGCATGCGTTGCCCCAGCGACAGTTGTCGCACCGGTCTTTCCAGCAACGAGCCCAGGTCGAGTCGGGCCACGAACTCAGCCAGGTTGTGTTCGTGTCGGTCCCGCTCGGTGCGGTACAGGTAGTGCAGCAGTTCGAAGCTGTCGCCCAGGGGCAGGTCCCACCAGAGTTGGGAGCGTTGGCCAAACACCACACCGATCTGGCGGGTCAGCACCGCGCGATCGACGGTTGGGGTCAGGCCCAGCACCTCGACCCGACCGGCCGTTGGGGTGAGGATGCCGGTGATCATCTTGATCGTGGTCGACTTCCCCGCCCCGTTGGGTCCGAGATAACCCACCATCTCTCCGGCCCTGACGGTGAAGGACACCCCAGCCACGGCCTCCACCTCACGCTTCGTGCGGCGTAGGCGGCCGGCTCGGGTGCGCACGACGTAGGTCTTGTCGACGCCGTCAACGGAAATCACAACCTGGTCCTGGTCGGCCCCTCCGGGCGTGGTGGCCGCCGGTTTCCCGACTTCGACTACCTCGCCTCCAGTTGCGGCCGACTCCGGCGTACTGGTTCCTGACATCTCAGCTCCCCGTGCTCTGGTAGTGGCGAATGCCGGTGCGCCACACCGTCAACGCCGACGCCAGCGTCCCGGCCGCCACCAGCGGGACGGTGAACACCAACCACGACGGCAGCCCCAGTGGGTTGGCGGCATCAAGCAGAGACTGGACGGGCACGTAGGCCACAAACGCCAGTGGGATCGCCCACCCAAGCACCACCCGAATCCAGTTGCGGTAGAGATGCAGCGGGTACTCGTTTGCGAACTGGCCACCGTAGGTGAAGGCGTTTGCGGCCTCCTTGGACGCCACGGCCCAGAACGACACCGAGGCCGAGAGAATCCACAAGGCGGCGTAGATCACGCTCCCGGACACGACTGCGGCCACGAGTAGTAGAGCCCGAGCCGGGGTCCAGCCAATCTCGACGTTGGCCACGGCCCAGCCCAGAACCAGCATCGGGGGCACCATCTTGCCTGCCCGCCGCAACTCGAACTCCAGAGCCACGAGCTGCAGCAAGGGCGAAACTGGTCGGAGCAGGACCCGATCGAACTCCCCCTGCTGAACATAGGTCGACAGGCGTTCAACGGAGCCAAAAAGCATGTCGGCGACACCGAACGACAGCGCCGAGAGGCCGTAGAGCATCGCCACCTCGGCCCCGGTCCAGCCGCCGATGGTCGGCACCAGGCGCAGGATCAACAACAACGTCACGAACTCCAGGGCCGTGAACGCGGCCTGCGATGTCATCAGGGCGATGAACGACACCCGGTACTGCCAGTCGGAGCGGATCCGGGCCTTGATCAGCCGCCGGATGAGGACAAACTCGTGACGCCATTGTCGAACCGGCGGCGACTCAGCCACCCTGGATCACGACCCGTCGGGTGGCGGCCACCAGCAAGGCCCGGCCGAGGCCGAGAAGGGCCACGAGCCACAGCAGTTGCTGGGTCAGAACCCAAACAATGGCTGCCCCTTCATGGCGGCCGAGGTACAGCTCAACCGGGAGCTGAACCATGGAGGCGAACGGCAGCAGTGAAGCGACTCTGGCCAACCACGCCGGAAACAGGGTGATGGGAAGAAGAAGGCCGGCGAAGAAGCTCATCAGCAGGGTGACCATCTGGTCGACACCACGGTTGTCGAGCAGCCAGAACGCCGACAGGTTGGCGCAGAATCGAATGGCGAACCCGAGGGTTGAGGCCACCAGTACCGACAGGGCGAACACGGGCCAATGCCACCACGGGTCGGGCCAGGCCAGATCGAAGGCCATGGCGCCCAGCACCACCGGAGGCAGACCTCGCGCCAGGAGCTGGAAAGCGGCACGGCCGAACCAGTTGGCCATCCACCACAACTGAACATCAGCCGGGCGGTAGAGATCGATCACCACATCACCCGAGCGGATGCGATCGGCCAACTCGGGGTCGCCGAAGGCACCAATGATCATGAGGAAGCCCTGGGAGACGAAGGCGAACGTGACCAACTCCTCCCCGGTCATGCCAATCGCGGCGCCGCCTGCTCCGGCCACAAAGACCAGGATCGAGGCCCGCAGGTAGCCGAAGATGGTGTTGGTGAAGACCCCGGAGGCGGTGGCCAGGCGATAGGTCGACGCCCGCCGGAAGCTCCGGACCCCTACCTCCCACCACAGTCGCACCGATCAGGTCTAGCAGCCGCAACGTCATTCGACTTGCCGGGTGACGGAATCGCCGACAGCCTGAGGCCATGCGCTTCGGACTCCTCGACCACACCGAGACCATGGCCAACCAACCCCTGGCCACCGTATTCGCCCAGCACGCCGAGCTGGCCCGGGCCGCTGACGATGCCGGGCTGTGGGGCTACCACACCACCGAGCACCATCTCAGCGCCCTCGACGCCACCCCTTCACCCAGCGTCTACCTGGCCTACCTGGCCCCGCAGACCAGCCGGATCCAACTGGGTTCGCTGGTGCACATCATCACCGGCTACCACCCGGTCCGCCTGGCCGAGGAAGCGATCATGCTCGACCACCTGAGCGAAGGCCGCTTCCAGATGGGTGTTGGCAAAGGGGTCAGTCCACCCGAGCACCGCCTGCTCGACCTGGTCACGAACAACATCGCCGCCACCTTCGACGATCACCTGGCCCGCATGGTTGCGGTCCTGGAAGGCCAACCGGTCGACGGCGCGCCGATCCCCTTCTCGGCCCTGCAACGGCCCTATCCCCCGCTGTGGTACGCCGGAAACGCAGCAACGGCGGCCCGATTGAACCTCAACGTCATCATCGGGGGGCCTCCTGAGGCGGTGGCCCAGCAGATCGCCGAGCACCGCCGGATCCAGGACGAACGTTCCGGTCCTGCTCCGTTCAACCCGACGGTCGACCGCACCACGATCGGCGCCACCCGTCACGTGTTCATCGCCCCCGACAGTAGCCAGGCCAAACGGCGGGCCACCGAGGCGTGGGCCACCTACACCGCCCACATCAATCACCACTTCGACCGCACCGGCGAGTCAACGCCCCGTGACCCGACCGTTGGCGGCGACGCCGGCCGGGCCATGGAGATCGGAGCGCTGATTGCCGGTTCCCCGGCCGAGGTGGCTGAGTCCTACGCCGAGTTGGCCGAGGTCGGCGGGGCTGATTACCTACTCGGTGCGTTCTTCTGGGGTGACCTGGAGGTGGCCGAGGCCATGTCGTCGTTCGAGTTGTTCGTCACCGACGTGATCCCTACCGTCGGCGGCTGAGCCCCGCAGGCCCGGCCGCCGGGGCGCCGGGGCGCCGGGGCGCCGCACGGTAGGTTCGGCCCATGGCACCGACAGCACCGACAGCACCGACAGCACCGACAGCACCGACAGCACCGACAGCACCGACAGCACCGACAGCACCGACAGCACCGACAGCACCGACAGCACCGACAGCACCGACAGCACCGACAGCACCGACAAAGGAGAGCAAAACCATGACCGAAGACCGTCTGTCGCCCCCGGTGGAAAACCCCATTGAGCTCGATAGGTACGCTCTGTCGACCGTGGTCTACGCCGAGAGGTCCAACGGCAAGATCCTGCTGTTGCAGCGGGCCGAGGGCACGGCCATGGCCGGGTTGTACTTTCCTCCCGGCGGCATCGTCGATCCCGGTGAGACCCCGTGGGTGGGAGCCGCCCGCGAGCTGCACGAGGAGACCGGGTTGATCCTGGCCGGTCCGCTATCCATGGTCGGCTGCTATCCGATGTTCGTCTACGGTCAGCACTTTCTCCAGCTCAGCTTTCGGGGCCCGGTGACCGGTGAGGTATCGACCAGTAACGAGCACACCGCGCATCGCTGGGTCGATCCGGCCGACCTGGCCCAGCTGCTCGCACCGGAGGGGATCGAAACGCTGGCCGAGGGTGACGACCGGGTGGCCTCGCTGTTGGGCAACATCGCCGAGGACCTCGACCGTTACCTGGCCCTCATCACGGCTTCGGCCTGATCTCGAAGCCGGGTCGTGGCGCCGGGGCTCCCCGTTCGAACGGTGAGCGACCATGGAGTACCTCCTCCTTGGCGTAGGTGTCGGCCATGGCCTCAACCGCATCGGCCACCCGGTACCCGGCCCCGGTGTTCCAACCCTGCCGGTTGGTGCCGGGTGAGGGCCCCTCGATCATCTCCCGATAGGTGGGAAGGTCGGGATCGGACAACGGCGGAGCCCGGAGGCTGTCGGCGGCGGGGCTGAGCAGTTCTTCCAGGAGATGGAAGAACGACCGCATCCTGATCCAACGGTGAGTCACAAAGTCAAAACGGTTGGCCTCCATCCCGGCCAGCTGACCTCGCCGGGTCAGACTGTTGACGGCGGCGGAGTCCATGGCGAGGTTCAGTCCGCCCTCGTCCCTGGTGTGCTTCACCGTCACGATCCGGTCCTGGAAACCGGGGACCTCGGTTTGCATTGCATCGGCCCAGTTCTGCATACCGTTCTTTACCGCAAGGGCGAACCCCAGGGTGCTGGTGATCTCTTCAGGGGATGCCGTTGGGCCCACGGTGTCGGCCCCACCCATGAAAACGTTGGCCTTTTCGTTGGAATCGAGAACCTCGACTCTCTGCAAATCGATGGCGAACGTCGGCCGCTCGGGCAAGGCCTTGTCGAAAAAGTGCAGGGGCAGATTGCTGGTGAGACCACCGTCGGAAAAGTGATGCTTCACCACCCGGGGGTTGTACTCACTCACATCGAGTGAATACAGCGGGACCGTGGACAACAACACCGGATAGCTCAAGCTCAGCCGCACCCCCACGATCACCGGAAGATCGTGCTCGTCGGGCAGCGGCCGAAGCCCCTGCCTGCGCAGGTCGGCCATCTGCGTGCACTCTTCGTCGGTTTTGGGCCGGCGGGGATGATCGATCATCCATTCGACGATGCGGGGCGGGAACAGTCGAGCCATCTCCTCGGGAGAGAACGCCCAACTTGAGTCGGTGAAGGGTAGGCGGTTCTGTCGGCTGGTCGTCAGATCGGTGGTCAGCATGGCCAAGCCGATACCGCCATCGGCCAGGTCGCCAAAGGTCAGGGGACGGGCCGGGTCGGATCGACCGGCGATCTCGTCGTAGCGATCGGCCAACCATGGGGTGAGGGCGGGCTCGCTGTTGTGTCCCTTGCCCTCCATCCCCGAACAGAGTCCGAAGCCGTTGCGGGGAAGGTCCTGAACCAGGCGCTGCACCAGCGACCAGATCACCGCAACGGCCACGCCCAGCAGCGCCAGCACGGCGTTACCGACGATGCCCATCGATCCGCCCTGGATCAACGAACCTGCCAGCAACAACAACGGGATCTCGACCAGGACGACCATGGGAAGCGGAAGGAGCAGCCTGAGGCCTGCCACCATGCCCCTGCGTGCCTTGGAAGCCGCCGTTCCCCGGTTGAACAGGACAGACAGAAAGCGGAACACGGCCTTCGTTGCTGGCTGGGCCTGAAAAAGATGCTCGAGTCGGCTACGGCCACCACCGCTCTGCCCGACCAGGTAGTCGGGCATGGCCGCCAGTCGGGCGAAGCCACCGTCGGCTCGGCCCAGTTCGGCGGCAGCCGCTGCGGCGGCGGCGATGGCTCCGCTCGACGATCCACCGAGATTGTGGATGCGGCGGGTCCGAGCCAGCTCACAAACAACGTTGGGGTAGATCACGCCACTGGTCAGCCCGCCTTTCATGACCAGGTCGCAGCCCTGGGTCAGTTCCTCCACCGGAGGATAGTTCTTGGGGTCGAAGAGATCGTGGGGGTCGCCGCCACCCACGTCATCGCCTGCTACAGGTTCGGTCATACGCGCCTCCACCAACGCAAGTGGGGCCATGTCATAGACCGCGCCGAGATGACAATTGGCCGAAAGCCAAATGTAGCCAACGCATAGGGCGGCCAGCCTAGGGTCTGTTGCCCGCTAGGTGAAGGTGCTCGGCCGAGTGGAAACAGGCGTTGATGCCCACGTCAACTGCCCACAAACCCCCCGCACCGGCCCGACGCGTTGAACGAACCGACGGTTCGCATCGAACCCGGCCCAAGATTAACGACACCGCTGGCCACGCAATGACATCGACTATCGACGAATGGCCACCATGACGCTACGATGCAATCAGCAGGTGGAGCGGATCCTCTTTCTTGCGGCAGGGATTTACCATGGTCTGCGGGCATTACGTGCCTTCAAACCGGATTTCCCCTTGAGCGATCCGCTTCACCTGCAATTGCAGTCTTTCCCGGTTTGCAGTTAAGCCGCCACGTCAACGAGTGTCTACTCGGTTGCGTCAAGACGTGGAGTTGATCTAGGCGCTGTTGTCATCGCCCAACTCACAGGACTCGTCGTTCTGCTCGCCTGAACGCCTGATGGCGTCGAGCACCGCATCCTCGGTCTCCGCCATGGCCCGCGTCGCGGCGTCGACGCTGGTCGGGATCCAGTCATGGTTGATGGGCACCGCCATGGTCCGGCAGCCAACTCCTGCACTCCAGCGCACCGAGGTTTCGGCCACAATTCGCAGCGGGGATAGCGGCTCGGCGTAGTGGGCGATGAGTAGCGTTGGCAGGGGACCTTCGATCCTGCGCCACCACACACCCCAGTGGAGTTCGAGCGACGAACCGGTCGTCTGCCCGTCGAAGGCCAACCACACGGGAGCGTGCCAGAAGGAAGGGAAGGTCACCGTTCCGCTGCCATTGCCGGAACGGATCTCGACAACCGCCAGGTGGCCGTTGGCACCGAGCACGTAGTCGAGAGCGGCGGGCAGGAGTCGATCGTGAGGTTTGCCCTCGTCGTTCTCGAAACGCCGCAGGGTGTCCTTGCCGACCTTGATATCGGTAGTGGTGGCCAGGCGGTGGGCCGTGTCGGCCAGTGACAGACCCCGGGCCCGACGTAACCGGGTGTAACGTTGCCGGTCACCGGCGTCGACGCCCTCGGCGCTGAGAGGCCACGGCCCGGAAACCGGGGTCGGTTTCGATCTGACGAAGGCGTTGAAGAACGACGCCACCCGGCCCGGAGTCCTGCGGGTCAGCCCAGCCATCTCCGGACGCCGGGATTGCTCGAAGCGAGTGGCAACGTTGGCCGAGAAGAGATCCATGAAGACCCCGGTTGCGGTGCTGGGACGGGCCAGGTCGACGGCGTTGACAACGGACGCGCCGGGAACCTCGCCCGGAATCTCACCCCGCCCGAAATCGACCCAGACCTTCTTCGAAACCTGGACCACAACAGGGGACTCACTCACCGAGGCACCAACGGTGATGAACAGACCGTTGGGGCCAAGCTCCACCTCAGCCTCGAGACGGAACACCCCCCACTCGGCCTCGATGCGCACCTGGGGGTCGTCATCGCCCCGGATCCACATCCACACCGGAGTCGACGAGCCGGGGAACACCTTGGTCCAGGTCAGCCCCGGATCCATACCCTGCTTCGTGCCAAACGCCCACAACATGCCCGCCAGCGCACCATCGGCTTCCAGCGCCGTATCGATCTGGTCAATGTCGACCGAGATCATCCTCGATCCAAGCTCCCAGTTGGACAGCGCTGTCGGCCTCACCGACAGCCGATCGGCCACCTGCTGCTGGGATAAACCCCGAACGTCAGTACGCCACCATCGGATGATCTGTCCGGGCGACTGCCAAGCCATCACCTGCACAACCTACTGCCCCGGGGACAGGAGTGGGCGCCAGGTCAGTGGCAAGCGTGACCCGGCGGCGATCCCCCGCCTTGGCCAATGCGCAATCCCGGTGGCCGATCAGCGTGCCAACTGGCCAAGGTCGTGGAGAACCCCAGCCAGTGTTGGATCCCCCGCCCGGTTGACACTCTCGTCGGGATCCTCGACAAGATCGAACAGTAGTGGGCTGGCACGGTTGAACTTGACGAGTCGGTGCCGATCGGTCCTCACGGCGCTGAAACGAAGCCGATCTGAACCCAGGGCCCGACGATCGACGCTCCGTAGGTTGTCGGTCCAGTCCATCTCGTAGCGGACGTGGGAGCGCCAAACGTCGGGGGCCTCGCCCCGCAGGAAGCCGGCGAGTGGCTTCCCCTCAACCTCAGGGGGAATCGCTTGCCCCAGCGCATCGAGGATCGTGGACATGATGTCGATGTTCTCGGTGAACGCCTCGACCTGGGTCCCCCTGGCTCCATCGGCCTCGGGACGGGGGTCGCGAACGATGCACGGCACCCGGAAGTGCCCGTCGAAGGGGCCCCTGCGTCCGTAGAGCCAATGGTCACCGAGGGCATCGCCGTGGTCGCTGAGGAAAATAATGAGAGTGGAGTCGAGTCGTCCGGACCTTCGCAGCTCGTCGATCAGTCGCCCCACGTGGTGGTCGACCTCAGCGCAGAGGCCGTAGTAGGCGGCCCGGACATGGCGTTCATCGGTGTCGGTCACCGACTCGATTCGGCACCGTCGCTGCAGGTACTCGGTCATGGTGCGGTTGCGGGCCGCCAGTGCGTACAACTCGTGGCTCGACGCCAACTCCTCCAGGGGTACGGGATGGACCGGAAGCGCAACCTCGTCGGGGTCGACCAGACGGTGGTACGGGGCCGGTGGCACCAGGGGAGGATGGGGCCGCAGCCAGTTCACGTGCAGCAGCCAGGGCTCAGACCGGTTGGTCACGGCGTCAATGGCAGCGTCGGTCAGCCAGGCCACGTCGCTGTCGGTGGCGGGGATCCGGCTGGGAGCCAACCCGTCGATGGTCGGCTCACCGTCGGGTGGGTAGATGGCCGTCGCCTCATCACCCAGAGGTCCGAAACCGGCCCGGGCCAGGGCCCAACGGTAGGTCGGGAAACCCAGTTGCCACAGGAATGGTCGCACCATCTCGAACGCCGGATCGTAGAGTCGACGATCCGATTGCGGGGTATCGGTGTAACCAACCAACAGCGGAGTCAACCCCGCTCGGGCTGCGTTGCCGGCCAGCGTCTCCAGGCCTGGATCGGCCGGCTCGTCGTTGGTCCACTGCCCGTGGCGGGCCACGCTGGTTCCGGTCAACAGCGAGGCGCGCGACGGTCCACAGGGCGAGGCCTGGCACCAGTGGTTGGTGAAGGTGACCGAATCCCGGGCCAGGGTATCGAGGTTCGGTGTGTGCACCCCGGGGGTTCCGAGTAGGCCGAGGGTGTCACCCCGCCACTGGTCGGCCACCAGGAACAGGACGTCGCGAACCGTCGAGCGGGATCGGTTACCCGGTGACAAAGGCACCAGCCGTTGTCCCTGCGATCTTGCCGAACACCGCACCGGCCATCAAGCCGGTACCCCCTGGATAGTTACCGTAGAACAACCCCCCAACCAACTCACCTGCGGCGTGCAGACCAGGGATCGCTCGCTGGTCGGTGTCGAGTACCCGGCCAGCGGTGTCGATGCGCAGACCACCGAAGGTGAAGGTCAGCCCGCACGTCACGCCAAAGGCCTGGAACGGTGGGGTGTCGATGGTGTTGGCCCAGTTGGTTTTGTCGATGTCGAGGCCGTTGGTGCGGCGCCCGTCCTTCACGTTGGGGTCGAACGCCGTTGCGGTGTCCACCGCCTCGTTGTAGGCCAGGATCGTCCGGTGGGCCGCGGCGCCGTCGACTCCCTCCATGCGGGCGCAGAGTTCTTCCAGGGTCGGTGCCGCCACCTTCGTCACCTGGCGGATCCGGTATTCGTCACGTAACAGATGATCGACCTTGGCGTCGAACACCTGCCACGCTGTCTGACTTGGCTGGGCCAGGACCTCGCGTCCGTAGCGGGCGTAGGTGTAGTTGCGGAAGTCGAAGCCCTCGTCGACAAAGCGTCGACCGTCGTTGTTGATCACGATGCCGAAGGGGTAGCTGTGTTTCTGAAAGCCGTCCCCGACGGCCAGGTCACCAAATTCAGGGGCGTTGGCATCCCAGGCGACGGCGTGGGCCCCCGACCAGTTCCCGTTGCTCCCCGCTCCGACGTCGAGGGCCATCTGGATGCCGTCACCGGTATTGAACCGTGTACCCCGGACCTTGGCCAGATCCCAATTGGGACCCAGATACTTGGTGCGCCACTCGGTATTGGATTGGAACCCGCCGGCAGCCAACACCACGGCCCCGGCCGTCAATTCCTCGGTCCGGCCCTGGCGGCGCAACCGAACACCGTGCACGCCGTCGTCGTCGTGGAGCAGGGCCGTGACCTTGGCTTCGTACCAGATCTCGATGTTGTTGCGGGCGGCGGCCGTCGTCAAGGCTTCGAACAGCCCCTCTCCCCCACCCCAGGCCTCAACCGTCAGCCCACCCCAGAACTTGAACCGGCCATCAACTTCAAACGCCTGGCGACCCCAGATGGGAGCAAAACGCACCCGGTGCGACGCCATCCACAGCATGGTCTCCCTGCTTTGGTAGACCAGCAGGTGAGCCAGCTCCGGGTCGGTACGGTAGTCGGTGACCCGCCCCATGTCATCGTAGAACTCGGCCTCGGGATAGGACCCAAAGTCGGTTCGGGCCACCTCGGCGTCGGTCAGATCGGGCATGACCCCACGGAGGTGGTCAACACCGTCGTAGGCGAAGCGCATGGCTCCGGCGGTGAAGCGGGTGTTGCCTCCAGCCTCGGACTCCGGGGCCCGTTCAAGGACCACGACCCGAGCTCCCTGCTCGGAGGCGGCGAGCGCGGCACACAATGCGGCGTTGCCCGCTCCCACCACCACCACATCAAACGCTGTCACTGGTCACTCCTCGATCCCTGGTCCTCGACGCGGCCCTGCCGCCCCAGGATGGTAGGCCGCCAGGGCCGGTCGACGCGAAAGCGGCCGACCTCAGGAGATCTCCACCCGGCCCCGGGCCGTTTCGACAACCGCCACCAGACCGGGGGCGCCATCGACGGTCTGTATTGCCAGGCCCAGGGAGTCGAGGGCGCTTCGAATCGCTCCATCGGGATTGGTGACCTGCAGCGATAGCAGGGATCCCATCGATGGCAGGCTGGCGGCCGGGCTCGACCCGCCACCCCAGTCGATGACGAAGGGCACGGTGGCCACCGCGGGGCGAGGCCCCGGGGTGTTCGTGAGGCGCCAGTGCAGCTCGTCACCGTCGGGCTTCACCCTGCTCATCGACATCACCTGGCCGGGGTCAATGCCGACCGTGCGCATCTGCTCCGCCACCTGTTCCAAACTCTCCCCCGGAGCGGGATGGATGGCATAGCCGGCGAGTCGGGGTCCCACGGCGTTGTCGAGATCGAAGGGGCGGGGCCGTTTGGGGTCGGGCTGATTGGGGTCGATGGCGATGACCTCAAAATACGTGGTGTGGTCGAAGGTCAGTAGCGCGTTGTGGCTGCCCATGCCGGGATGGGGGCCGCCGGCAACGGCGCGGGCCCCGGTCAGGGCCTCGATGTGGGCGATCCCTTCCTCCAGGTCGGGTGAGGCAACGATGAGATGATCAAGCTCGGGCATGGCCCGAAACTAGCGCCAGGCAGGCTCAGCGTGCCCGCCTATGGATCTGACGTGCCACCAGGCGCCTCGTAGGCTCGTCTCACGTGAGCCAGGACACGGTTGAAAACCATGAGGTAACGGTGGACCGGGCGGCCTGGCTGGCTCTGGCCACCGGCTCCTTGGCCTTCGTGCTGGGCACGGTCAACGTCACGGTCACCAACGTGGGGTTCACCCAGATCATCGAAAGCTTCCCCGGCTCGTCGACCTCGCTCACCGGTTGGATCCTTGCCAGTTATGCCCTGACCTTCGCCTCGACCATGCTGGCCGCCGGTCGCCTGGCCGATCGCTACGGGCGTCTGACCGTGTTCCAGCTCGGGCTGGCCGGGCTCCTGGTCAGTTCGGTCATGGCAGGTCTGGCCCCGACGGTTGGGCTGCTGGTCCTGGCCAGGGCGGCGCAGGGTATTTGCGGGGCGCTCGCCGTTCCCGCCTCCCTCGGCCTGGTGCTTCCCCGTTTTCCGGTGGCCAAACAGGCAACCGTGGTTGGCATCTGGGCTTCGGTCGGCATGGTGGCCTCGGGCCTGGCTCCCCTACTGGCCGCCGCCGCGCTGTCGTTGGCCAACTGGCGCTGGATGTACCTCACGCTGGTTCCCATCACCCTGGCCGGGCTGATCGGGGCCCAGCTGTTCATGACCGAGACCGCACAACCCGACCGCTCTCAGCGCCTTGATCTCCTGGGCGTGACCATGGGTTCGGGGGCAGTGTTCCTGGTCATGTTCGCCACCCTGCGAGGCCCGTCGGTCGGTTGGGGATCACCCCTCATCATCGCTTCGTTCGCGGTGGCCGCCGTTCTGCTTCCGGCCCTGGTGGCCCGCTCGGCCCGGCACCCCGAGCCGTTATTCGATCCCCGCCTGTTCCACATCCGGTCCTTCGCCGTCGCCAATATCGCCGTTGCCCTGTCAATGGTCGGGGCGTTCACCAGTTGGGTGCTGTGGCCGATCTTTCTCATCAACGTGTGGCACTACTCGGTGCTCAGCGTCGGCCTGGCCTTTCTCGTCTCGCCCCTGCTGTCGGGCCTGGTCGCCATCCTCGGCGGACGCTGGGCCGACGCCCATGGCTTCCGCCGCATCATGGCCGCGGCGGCCGCTTTGGCCACGGCGGGGCACGTATGGGCCTTCGTCATGCTCGACACCGAGGTTCGCTTCTGGATCGCCTTCTTCCCCGTCACGGTGTTCTTCGGCTTGGGCATGGGCATCCTGGCCAGCCTGCTCAACGCTGCCGCGCTACGCGACATCGCAGGCGACGCCATCGCCACCGCCAACGGCATCCACCAGGCCCTGCGCTACGCCTTCGGCGGTATGGGTACCGCACTGGCCCTGGCGGTGCTCAACCAACGCCATGACATCTGGCGCTACAACACCATGTGGTTGATCCTGGGTCTGGCCCAGGTGAGCGTGATCCCCCTGATGCTCTTCGCCTATCCCCGTGAGCGGGCCGACGCCGAGGCCGCAGGCATGCCGGTTGGAACTTGAGCCCCCCTGGGTCGCAGCCCTAGGGTCCGGCCATGAGCCCAGATCTCTCGGCCGTGCTGCTCGACGTCAACGACGACAAGGTGGCGACCATCACCCTGAACCGACCCGAGGCCCTTAATGCCTGGAATGGTCAGCTCAGCGGGGATCTCGACACCGCTATGAGATGGTGCGACGCCTCTGACGACGTGCGATCCATTGTGCTCACCGGGGCCGGGCGTTGCTTCTGCGCCGGGGCCGATCTCAGCGGTGGCGGGGAGACCTTCACCGGGCGCCAGGGCCCCGACAACGTGGAGGAGCGCACCTCCACCATCTACCCCTACCAGCTGCGCAAACCGGTGATTGCCGCCATCAACGGCCACGCGGTCGGGGTTGGCGCCACCTACCCCCTGGTGTGCGACGTGCGGATCGCGGCCAACGACGCCAAGATCGCCTTCGTCTTCGTTCGTCGGGGCATGCTGCCCGAGTTGGCGTCGCACGCCATTCTTCCCCGGATCGTTGGCTTCTCCCAGGCCGCCGAGCTCCTCCTGAGCGGTAAGGCCATCACGGGAGCCGAGGCGGCCGAGATCGGATTGGTGTCAAAGGCCGTGCCTGTTGAGGATGTCCTGGCCACCGCCCACGAAATCGCCGCCGACATCGCCATCAACGCCGCTCCGGTGTCGGTGGCCATGAGCAAGCGGCTGCTGTGGGACGGTCTGTCATTGTCGATGGAGGAGATGCACCAGCGGGAGAAGGCACCCTTTGCGTGGACTGGTGATCAAGTTGATGCCGTCGAGGGGGTCGAGTCGTTCCTCGAACGGCGTCGACCAAGCTGGAAGCTCAGCGCCACCACCGACTTCCCCGAAGATCTGTTTCCTGCCCACAACGACTAGACATCTGCCCGCTGGCCCTCAGCTACCGGGGCGGTCGAGGTCGAAGCGGTCGCGGGTGGTGGCGTAGGCGCTACCGGCGAGGCGGCCGACGGCGTCGAGCTCAGCGAAGTCGACCCGGGTGCCATCGAGGATGCCATCGGCGGCATGGATACGCACCACGTGACCAAAAACAACGGCGTGCTGAATCGGGGCGTCGCCCAGTTCCATGATCTGCTGCACCCGACATTCAAACGAGGCTCTGGCCTCGCCCACCCTCGGAGCGGCGACGTCGAACGATGGGACCGGTGTCAGACCGGCGAACTCGAACTCACTCGCACCGTGCTCCAGCTCGGCTGAGGATTGGTTCATCGTTTCGACGGTGGCCATGTCGACCAGGTTGCAGGTGAACTCGCCGGTGCTTCTCACGTTGCGCAGACTGTCCTTCTCGTGCCCGCTGTTCACGCCGGCCGAGAACAGCACTACCGGCGGGTTGGTGGCCACACACTGGAAGAACGAGTAGGGCGCCAGGTTGGCCCGACCCGACTCGTCGGTGGTGGCGACCCAGCCGATGGGGCGGGGAACGACCAGTCCCGTCATCAGTTTGTAGGTGTCGGTGGGATTCAGTTCTGCGGTGTCGAAGGTAGCCATCAGCGGCAAGGTATGCCGCGCCAACCAATGCTGTCGATCTTGACACCCGTTCGTCATGGATCGACTCTTGACAGCTATTCGCCACCGGTCGAATCTGTGCACCCGTCCCCAACAAGTGACAATGGAGGAAGGCCATGAGTTCCGCGTTCATCACCTGTGCCGTTACCGGAGCCGGTGACACCGTCAACAAATCCGACAAGGTCCCCTTCACTCCCAAGGCCATCGCCGCCGACTGCATAGCCGCGGCGAAGGCGGGGGCGGCCATCACCCACATCCACGTACGCGACCCCATCACCGGCGCCCCCGCTCGCGACGTCGGCTACTACCGGGAGGTGGTGGAACGCATCCGGGCCTCGGACACCGACGTCATCATCAATTTGACCGCAGGCATGGGTGGTGATCTGGTCCTTGGTTCGGCCGAGCAACCCCTTCCGCTTGATCCCGACGGCACTGATCTTGTCGGCGCCACCGAGCGACTGGCCCACGTCCGAGCCCTGCAGCCGGAGATCTGCACCCTCGATTGCGGGACGATGAACTTCGGTGAGGGTGACTACATCGCAACCAACAGCAGCCAGACTCTGCACGAGATGGCCCGCCAGATCTCCGAACTTGGGGTGCGACCGGAGATCGAGGTCTTTGACACTGGACAGCTGTGGCAGGCGAAGAGCCTGGTCGACGCCGGAGTGATCGACGATCCGGTAATGGTGCAGTTGTGCATGGGGGTGCCGTGGGGGGCGCCCCCCGATCTGAACACGTTCATGGCCATGGTCAACAACGTGCCCGACGACTGGACCTTCAGTGCCTTTGGCATCGGTCGTCAACAGTTCCCCTACGTAGCGCTGGCCGCCATCGCCGGGGGCAATGTGCGGGTCGGCCTGGAGGACAACCTGTACCTCGGGCGGGGACAGCTGGCGACCAACGCCGAGTTGGTCCAACGGGCGGTCCAGGTCCTAGGCTCCATCAACGTGGCGGTGATGGGCCCCGACGAGGTCCGGGCCAAGCTGGCCCTGAACGCCCATGGCTGAGCGCGACCAGAGGGCCACGATGGCCCTGAACGGCGGGGCTGCCGGCGCCGACGTTGGTGCCGGGGCCACAACCGTGGCTGGAAGCAGCGCTGGAGGTGCTGAACCTGTCATGCGGCCACGGCGGGTCGCCGTTGTCGGTTGCGGGGTGATTGGTGCCGCCTGGGTGGCAAGGTTCCGGTTGAACGGCATCGACGTAGCGGTCTGCGATCCGTCACCGCAGACGACCCGGATCCTCGACGAGGTGATGGCCAACGCCGCCTCGGCCTGGAAGCAGCTCACCCTGCCCATTGAGCCGCTCGGAGGCTTGACGGTGAGCGGGTCGATCGCCGAGGCCGTGGCCGACGCCGACCTCGTCCAGGAGTGCGTGCCCGAGGTGTTGGGCCTCAAGCATCAGGTGTTGACCGAGATCGACGCCAACGTTCACATCACCACCCTCATCGGGTCCTCAACCTCGGGGTTGCGCTGCAGCCTGCTGGCAGCCCCACTTACCCATCCCCACCGGCTGGTGGTCGCACACCCCTTCAACCCGGTGTACCTGCTACCGCTGGTCGAGATCGTCGGCGGTGAGCACACTGCGCCGGAGACCATCGAGCGGGCCATGGCCTTCTACCGGAGCCTGGGGATGAAGCCCCTGCACGTCCGGGCCGAGATCGACGCCCACATTGCCGATCGCCTGTTGGAGGCGGTGTGGCGGGAAGCGCTGTGGCTGGTCAACGACGGGGTAGCCACCACCGAGGAGATCGACGACGCCATTCGCTACGGCTTCGGGTTGCGTTGGGCCCAGATGGGATTGTTCGAGACCTACCGTATTGCCGGCGGAGAGGGTGGCTTCGCCCACTTCCTCCAGCAGTTCGGTCCAACCCTCAAGTGGCCGTGGACCAAGCTGATGGACACCCCTGATCTGACCCCCGAACTCATCGAACGGATCGAAACCCAATCCGACGCCCAGTCAGGGGCCCGTACCGTGCGCGAACTGGAACGCATCCGCGACAGCAACCTGGCAGCAATGCTGCTGGCACTCGAAGACAACGATTGGGGGGCCGGCCAGGTGCTGGCCAACCTGCGCTTGAGCGTCAGCGGCACTGCATGATCGTTGGTCAGCTCAGGCCGCAAGCCTCGGCATAGGCGCTGAGCGATGCTTCGAAGCTGGACGTGCCGATGGGGGCGGCCAGCACGAGTTCGTCGACGCCAAGGCTGCGGGCCTGTTCGGCCTTGGCCGCTACCTCGTCGAGCCCGTCGGGGCCGAGGGGAAGGCCCAGTTTGAAGCTGAAGTCTTTGTCGTCGACGGAGCGATCGTGTTCGGCCATGGCCGCCCGCACCTCGTCGAGGTGAGCCTCGATATCGGGCTTGGCCCACCAGCCGTACCAACCGTTGCCCAATCGAGCCGCCCGCCGCATGGCCGCTTTTGAGCTGCCTCCGATGATGATCGGCGGACCTCCCGGGGTGACCGGTTTGGGATTGAGCACGACACCTTCGAAGTTTACGAACTCACCGTGGTAAGTGGCTCGATCCTCGGTCCAGGCCACCCGCATGGCCTCGACGAACTCATCGAGTCGGGCGCCCCGTCGCTCGAACGGCATGCCCAGGGCGGCGTATTCCTCCCACGACCAGCCGGAGCCGACGCCGAGTTCGAACCGCCCCTGGGTGAAGTGATCGAGGGTCATGACCTCCTTGGCCGTGAGCAGAGCGGGACGTTGGGGCAGGATCAGCACCCCGGTCAGGAACCGCAGGGTGGTCGTGACGTTGGCTGCAACCTGGGAGACGAACAACGGGTCGTAGATGCCCGTTTCGGGGCCCCAGTTGGTTGAGCCGTCGTCGGTGTAGGGGTACTTCGATTCATACGAGGCAAAGAACACGACGTGCTCGGGAGCAACGAGCGCTCGGTAACCGAGACCTTCCGCCGCCTGGGCGAAGGCCTCAACGAAGCCGCGGTCGCGGCGGGGGCTGTTGCCGAACATACCGGCGATGCTGATATCCACTAGTGGTAACCCTTTAGTTCAATTTTGTTGCCGTCGAGATCGCGAATGTAGAGCGCGGGCCCGAAACCCTGGGCTCCGTACAACGAATCGAAACATCCGACCACTTCGACCCCGGGATGGTCGGTCAACCATTGGTCGAGATCACCCTCGACCTCGAAGGCAACGTGGTTCACGTTCTCCCCCGAGCGGGTGGTCTCCAACAGATCGATGATGGTGTTGTCGTTGACCCTGAGGGACAGGAACGGGACCTGGCCCGCCTTCCACTCGTCGTAGCGGAGGGGGACCAGCCCGAGATGTTGCCGATACCAGCCCATCGCACGCTCCCCGTCGGACACGTTGAGCACGATGTGGTCCAAGCCCCGAATTTTGATCATGGCTTCAAGCTTCCCCTGGTAAACGAACCGCGTCCAGCACGACGATAGGAGACCGTCGTGCTGCGGCGACCGGGTGGTCTTGTCAAGGTGGACCCTTGCTGACCGCTCAGATGCCGACGGCGCAACCGTCGGCCCGGGGCTCCGAGCCTGCGGCGTAAACGCCGTCGGCCCCACGGACGATGATCTGGCCCCGACCGAAACTCAGGCGGCTGCGTTCGACTTTGACCCGATGGCCCCGCTGCTCCAACCCAGCGACGACCGCGGCCGGCACCTGGGCTTCCACCCGTACCGTCCAGTCCCGATCAACCTGCCAGCGGGGTGCGTCCAACGCGGCCTGCGGATTCAGGCCGTGATCGACCAGACCGTTAACGACCTGAAGGTGGCCCTGGGGTTGCATCTCACCACCCATGACGCCGAAGGGCCCAACCGCTTGACCGCCACGGGTCAAGAAGCCGGGGATGATGGTGTGACGTGGCCTCTTGCCGGGGGCGGCGACATTGGGATGGCCTGCGTCGAGCACAAATCCTGCACCACGATTCTGCAGCGAGATGCCATGGGACGGGACGACAACCCCACTGCCGAATCCCATGTAGTTCGACTGGATGAAGCTGACCATCATGCCGTCTCGATCAGCAGCGCAGAGATAGACGGTTCCGCCCCGCTTTGGCTCGCCCCGGGCGGGATCGCCTGCCCGGTCACCGATGAGACCGGCCCTGACCTTCAGATAGTCCGGTGCGAGCATCTCCGCCACTGGCACGACCTCATGCGCCTGGTCGGCGACGTAGGAGTCGGAGTCGGCGAAGGCCAGTTTCATGGCCTCAATCTGGAGGTGCCAACTGTCAGCGGCGATCTGAGGGCGATCGGCCAGGTCGGTATTGGCCACCATGCCCAACGCCATCAGCGCAGCAATGCCCTGCCCATTCGGGGGGATCTCCCACACCTCATGGCCGCGGTAGCTGACACCGATCGGATCGACCCATTCGGCGTGGTGAGCGGCCAGATCGTCGATCGAGAGTCGACCTCCGGTGGCGGTTGCGTACCTGGCGATGGCCTCGGCCACCTCGCCCTCGTAGAAGTCCCGCAGGCCGTGATCGGCCAGGCGGCGCAGACCGCGGGCGTGCCCAGGACTGCGCCAGCGTTCGCCGGCTCGCGGTGCCCGGCCGCCGGGGGCGAACACGGTCGCCCAGTCGGCCAACTCGGCCAGGCCCTGGCGGGGGAAGAACTGTGCCGCCGCTTCCCACTGGCGAGCCACCACCGGCGACAGGGGATGGCCGTTCTCGGCATAGCCGATGGCGGGAGCCAGGAGCCGGTCGATGGGCAGCCGACCAAAGCGCTCGTGCAGCGCGACCCAGGAGTCGACGGCGCCCGGCACGGTGACCGGTGTCCAGCCTCGCTCCGGAACGGTGCGGTGGCCGGCGTCACGCAACTCCTGGGCGCTGTTGGCGGTAGGCCAGCGACCCGAGCTGTTCAGTCCATGCAGCTGGTCGCCGTCCCACACGAGGGCGAATGCATCACTGCCCAAGCCATTCGAGCAGGGTTCAACCACGGTGAGGGCGGCGGCGGACGCGATGGCGGCGTCGACGGCGCTGCCCCCGTCGGCCAAGATCCCCAGTCCGGCCTGGGCGGCCAAGGGCTGGCTGGTGGCCACGACCCCTTCTGTGGCGAGCACGGCGGCCCGGCTCGAGGCGTAGGGATAGCTTCGTAGCGAGGTGGGATCGTGCTCGATGATGGTCATCCCAGCCCACTCAGGTGCAGACCGGGCTGGGTGTCGTGGCCCTGGCGGTAGCGCCGGCCAAGGCCCTGGCCGGCTTGGCGGTTGACCAACTCCCGGCCAAACATGGGATGGAACATGCTGCGGACCTCGTGCTCGATGACGGCGCACGGCTCACCGTTCTCAGGGTCGACGATGTCGGTGAAGCGGTACTCGTTCTCGTCGGTCTCGCGGGTGATGAGGCCCCGGCCCAACAGTTCGTCGTAGGGGCGGGAGAAGTTGTTGAGATAGATGGCAATGTGATGGCCGTCGTAGTCGGAGATCGGCTTGTCGGTCTCTCGAAACCGGATTTGCTGACGGCGCCCAGCGGCGACCACGGCGGTCGGTGCGGGGTCGGTCTCGATGACGGTCGGGCTCCCCATCACCTCGGCGTAGAAGGCGGCCACCCCGGCCGCCCGGCCCGGCTCGATGTCCATCTCCACATAGGGCATACCAAGCTCGAAACCTTCGATCTCATCCGGTCCGTGCAGGCGGAAGGTGTTGCCCCAGGGGCCGGTCACCAGCAACTCGCCGTTGCTCATGGTGTGACCAACCGCTGAGTCGGCCACCTCGGGAACCCGCTCCATCATGCGATCGAGGCGTCGGATCGCCGCCTCGGGATCGGGAACGACCAAGCCGACGCGGCCCCGCAGGCGTTGGGCCTGGGGGGCGTGCACCAGGTGCATCTGCTGGCTGCCCAGATTGACCCAGGTCGTTCCGAACGAGCCGAGATCGATATAGGGGTCGTAGGTGAAACCAAGTCCGCTGACGTAAAAACGATTGGCCAGGTCGCGGTCGGTGATCGTCAGGTTGACGTGTTCGAGGCCGAGAATATTGCCGACGTCCTGACCGGCCCGGTCATAGTCGGCAGCTGCTGCGGCTGCGGGCGTTTTAGGCTGTGCATTGGTCATGTTTGGATGTCGCCGCGTCGCCCCGGATGTGCGACCAGCAGCCACTTCGCTCGACTATAGGTCAGCACCAGCGCCCGCCGTTAAGGCGACGCCGTCACCGCTTTGCGAATCCCCGCTAATCCGGTAGTCCTGCTTCGCCCGCGGCCAGGACCACATCGTTGGTGGCGGCCCATTGGGTCAGATCACGGCGTTCGATGGCGGCCGCCATCAGATCCGGGAACAGGTCGGGGGTGCAGGCGAAGGCGGGCACACCGAGGGCACACAACTTGGCGGCGTGGCCCGCATCGTAGGACGGGGCACCGGAGTTGCTCAGAGCCAGCAACGCCACCACGGTCACCCCCTGGTCGACCATCTCCCGGGCCCGGCGGAGCATCTCGTCCTCGATGCCGCCCTCGTAGAGGTCGCTGATCAGCACGAACACGGTGTCGGAGGGGGCGGTGATGCGTTCCTGACCGTAGGCCAGGGCACGGTTGATGTCGGTGCCGCCACCAAGTTGCACCCCGAACAACACGTCGACCGGGTCGGCCAGTTCGTCGGTGAGATCAACGACCTCGGTGTCGAAGACGATGAGCCTGGTTCGCAGCGAACGGACCGAGGCCAGCACGGCGCCGAACACACTGGAGTACACGATCGACTCCGCCATCGATCCGCTCTGGTCGATACAGAGGATGATCTCGCGCTCAACCTGGGTCGAGCGGCGGACGTAGCCCACCAGACGCTCGGGGATCACGGTGCGGTACTCAGGCTGGTAGTGGGCCAGGTTGGCGGCAATTGTGCGATTCCAGTCGATATCGGCCGAACGGGGTCGGCGGGTGCGAGCCGACCGGTCGAGGGCGCCGGATACGGCTTGCACGGTCTTGGCCGTGAGTTGACGTTCAAGCTCGTCGGTCACGGTTCGCACCACCTGGCGGGCCGATTCCCGCGACGTCTCGGGGATGGCCGAACCCAGCCCGATCAAGGCGGAGACCATGGAGAGATCAGGCTCGACGGCATCGAGCATCTCGGGTTCGAGCAACAACTGTCGCAGCCCCAAACGCTCCATGGCGTCGGCTTGCATGACCTGCACCACCGACGAGGGAAAGTAGGTCCGAATGTCGCCCAGCCATCTCGCCACCCGGGGGGAGGATCGTGCCATTCCGCCTCGACCGGTCTGGTCATACAGCTGGGACAGGGCCCGGTCGCGGGCCTGATCCTCAGCCGTGAGGGCCAGGCCGGCGCCGTCGGCACCAGCAATCCCGTCGGCTTCATCACCGCCCAGGACCAAACGCCACCGGGTCAGGCGATCCGGCCCATCTTCTTCAACGCTCATGGTGAAACCTCCGCAGGGGAGCCGAACGAGGCCAGGCCGAGCAGTTGAGCCACCTTGGCCACCGTCGGTCGGGCCCGCTCGACATCGACCGCCGAGCCGTCCCGATCACCGTCGAGCAGACCACCGCCCCGGCTGACCAGGTTGCCTATTTGGCGACGTTCGGCTGGTTCGAATCGCGAGAATGTTCGTCGGATGAGTGGTAGCAGGTCGTCGAAGCCGGCCTTGTCGAGCCCGCTGAGCCATTGGTCGACGAGGGCGAAGAGTTTGGCGTCGAGCAGCAGCAAGGCAACATCACCGGCCAGGAAGCCATCAAGCCAGGCTGCACCCTGACCGGGATCGCTGGCCAACGACAGGGCCCGCCCCAGCCGCCGACCTCCTTCCTCGACATCGATGCGGCCGGCGTCGAGCAGGATCCGGGTCGTCCGGCCGAGCACCGCACCGTGCACCGTCGACGACAGGCCCTCGAGGGCGTCATGCCAACGGGCGGTCAGATCGTTGTCGGCCACGAGGGAGACACCCCGCTCAACCGACTCCACCGCGGTCCGCATCTCGGTCGCGGCGTCGTCATCGAGGGAGGCGCAGGCCGAGGCCAGACCGATGGCGCTGCGGGCGACCATGGCCACCAGTACGTCGTGAACAACCTCGGTGTCGACCCCTCGCACATCGCTGTAGCGTCGGGTGCGGGCCAGCGGTTCGACGCTACCCATGACCGCCAGGTGATCGGGTTGCAGGGCGGTTCGGGCCGACAGGATGCTGAGCACCGCGTCCAGAGCCAAGGGGAGCTTGGCGGCCAGGCAGATCTCAATCAGTGAAGCCAGACTGGCCAGGTCGGGGGCTGCTTCGGCTTCATCGACCACCTTGGCTTCTGCCGCTGAGTGGACCGTGGTTCCGAACACACTGGCCTCGATGACGGCAACGGTGAACTCCGGCACCCATTCCAGGGTCCAGGCTTCTTTGAAGGTGCCGGTGCTGCGACCGGCGTCGGCGGCACGGGCCCAGTCGATACCGAGCAGCAACAGGCGTTGGAACAACACGCTACGGGCCAATTGCGCCGGCTGGCGCAGATCGACGATGACGGTTTTGGCTTCGGCGCTGACCTTCAGGCGCAGCGATCGCTGCGTTGCCGCCAGATCCTGGGCCAGCGGCACCATTGGTGTTTCCGGCGGCACGGCGCCGAGTGAGTTCCCGACCAGCATGGCGGGAGCGACAGTCGCCAGGGGGAGATTGGAGCCGTGTCCGAATACGGTCTGGGCGGCGTCGCCGACCTCGGCCAGCCCGGCCAGCGGCCGAGCTCGCAATGCGGCCAGGGTGGTGGCCAACCGGGTTGCCTCGACCGCCGACGCAGCGGAGGCGTCGTGGCCCTCGGCCCGGAGCGCTCGAGCGAGGCGAACCATCCAGCGGCTGACGACCTCGTCACGGCCCGCTCCGACCAAGTCGTCGGCGCTCGGGTCGGCACCGGTGACAAAAAGGTGCTCATACCATCCGGGGGCGGTGACGCCTGCCCCGTAGCCGCTGGCGTAGGCCAAACGACCGGAGGTCCATGGAGCCCAGGTCGCCGCCACCTTCGTCTTGGCCAGGCCTCTGAGCGTGGCGTTGTCGGCACTGGCGGAGGGCCAGTCGTCGGGATGCAGAGCGGGAGCGTGGAAAGCGCCGCAGACAACGGCCACCGACCTCGGCGCCTCAGCGCCCTTGGCCCCCCTCACCACCGAACGCAGGATCTTGCGCATTGACGCCTCTCGGCGTTCGTTCAATTCAGGGTCGGGCATGGCCCGATTGTCGAGCGAACGGCGCAGTTCGGCCATTGCCTCTCGGACCAGAGCGAACCGGTGCAGCACATTGTCGCCCGGGCTGCGCTGCTCAATGGCATCCTCCCACCAGCGTTCGGCATCGTCGTAGCCCGCCAACTGGGCCAACACCCCGAGCGGGTCGGCCAGCTGTTCAGCCGTCAGCGTCTGCCACGGATCCACCTCGCGGGTCGCACCATCATCGGCATGATGAGCCTCACCTGTGTCGGAGTCGGCACCGTCGGAATCAGCAGCCTCGGAGCCGGCAGGGTCGGAGTCAGCAGCCTCGGAGCCAGCGGGGTCGGAGTCGGAGCCGGCTGGGTCGGGATCCGGTTCGGCCAACCGGTTGGCGGCCGGAAGGTCGACATAACGAACCATTGCCCCGTGTTTCAGGGCCCACCGGAGCGCCACCCACTCGGGTGAGAACACCGCCATCGGGTAGAACGATGCCCGACGGGGCTCTTTCACGTCGTAGACAAGGCCGGCAACGGGGGGCGCCATGGCGGCGTCCAGGGCCAGCGCAGCCACCGCGTCGAGTTCAGGGGGCCCCTCGATGACGACCACGTCGGGTTCGAGCAAATCAAGGGCGCGCCCGACCGAGCGGGCCGATCCGGGGCCGTGATGACGAACCCCCAGGACCTCGACCATCGCCGTCGATGCCACCTCAGCTGATCTCCCGGCAGGCCTGGTAGAGGTCGCCCCACCCGCGCCGCTTGGCCATGACGGTCTCCAGATACTCCTGCCACACGACACGGTCCTGCACCGGGTCCTTGACCACGGCGCCGACCAGTCCCGCTCCGACATCGGCCGCGGAGATCTCACCGTTGCCGAAGTGAGCGGCCAGGGACAGTCCGTTGGTCATGACCGAGATGGCCTCGGCGGTGCTGAGTGTGCTCGACGGACTCTTCAGCGTGGCTCGACGATCGAGGGTGGCCCCCGACCGCAGCTCACGGAATACCGTCACCACCCGTTCGATCTCGCCCAGTGATTCGAGTTCCACCGGCAGGTCCAGGGTCTGACCGAGGGCCGCCACCCGGACCCGGACGATCTCCACCTCCTGTTCGATGGTGTCGGGCAGGGGCAACACCACCGTATTGAAGCGTCGCTTCAGCGCCGACGACAGGTCGTTCACGCCCTTGTCGCGGTCATTGGCGGTGGCAATTACGTTGAACCCCCGTCGAGCCTGGATCTCATCGGACAGCTCGGGGATTGGCAGTGACTTCTCCGACAGGATGGTGATCAGGGCGTCCTGCACATCGGCCGGGATGCGGGTCAGTTCCTCGATGCGGGCCAGCGCCCCCTGCTCCATGGCCCGCATCACCGGGCTTGGCACGAGAGCCTGCCGCGACGGGCCATCGGCCAACAAACGGGCGTAGTTCCAGCCATAACGGATGGCCTCCTCGGCGGTGCCGGCGGTGCCTTGCACCACCAGGGTGGAGTTACCGCTGATGGCGGCGGCCAGGTGCTCACTCACCCAGGTCTTGGCCGTGCCCGGCACCCCAAGCAACAATAGGGCCCGGTCGGTGGCCAGGGTGGCAACGGCGATCTCGATCACGCGACGCGAGCCGAGGTACTTGGCGCTGATCTCGGTGCCGTCGCCAAGGGTTCCGCCCAGCAGGAAGGTGGCGACCGCCCAAGGCGAGAGCCGCCACTGCGGCGGTCGGGGCCGATCATCATGATGTTGCAGGGCGTCGAGCTCGTGGTGGTACTGGCGTTCGGAGTGTGCTCGCAGAAGATCCTCGGCGGAATCGGCGGTGACACCGGAGGTCCGCTGATCGGCATGGTCCGCCGTGGGCGGGGGCGCGGTGGTCTCGGTCATGAAAAGGCCTCGGTGATTGATGTTCGGGTCGAGATGAGGTGGATGACGTGACGCAGGCTTCGGTGCACGCTCGGCTCCTTGGTCTTGTCAATACGAGCCAGCCAGGACTCAAGCGCGGGAACGGCATCGACGTTGAGGCCGGCGACCAGGATCGACTCATACGATCCGATCACCGCTCCGAGATGTCGATGACGCCGAAGCCAGCGCACCACCACGGTGCTGATGGCGGACGTCCACGGCGGGGGCAGAGCGGCCAGCAGGTCGCTGCGGCCTGTGGCACCGCCGTCATCGCGGAGGTGCTCGGCCAGCACCGCCGGGGGCACATCACCACTGAGGCAGATCAGATCGCGGCTGATCCGGTGAGGCAGCAAGGCCCGGGCCCAGGCGACGTTACCTTCGGCCACGGCGGCCCTGGTCCACCCGTCCAGCAGTTCAGCCGGAGGCTCGAAACGGCCGCCCAGGATCTGCTCCGGTCCTTGGGCCAGCCGCTGCTCCCACCAGGCGAGGGGGGCGCCGGCCACCATGGTGACCAACCAGGCGGCCTCGATCCTCGAGTGGCGCCCGCCGTCGGATGGCAGATCCCGCAGTTGCTCGCCCTCAATCGGAGCCGGGAAGCTGACCGTCAAGGTTGGCCGCAGGCGGCCGGTTTGGCTCGTCAAGCCATCAAGCTGCCCGGCCAGGCGAGCCGCCCGCGCTGAGCCTGCCAAGCCATCGAGCAGGGCGATGGCGGCGTTGCGAACGGACTTCGACCGATCATCAAGTGCGGCTTCAAGCAGGTCTTCGTCGTCGGGTCCGAGGCCAACGGCCAAAGCGCGAACCAGCCTGGCTCTCGACGCGGCGTCGAGGCCACTGAGCACGGCCAACACCAAGCGGCGCCCAGCGGCGGGATCGGCGGCCCGCAAGCGGCGCAGCACACCATCCCGCTCGTCGGCACTGAGGACGGCGAAGGTCTCCGGCTCCTCGTCTCCACGCGGAGCCGTGATCAGCCCGACATCGGTTCCGTCGACCCGCTCGGCCGCCCACGCCCAACGTTCGCGTTGTGACCCCAGCCAGACGCCACGCTGCCCGAGGAGGGACGTCACCTGAGGTTGCAGCTCGGGCTGGTCGGTGGCCTGGTCGAGCACCTTGACCAGGAGTTCGTGGGGAACGACGGCCCCCGAGTGGGCGCACTGCAGGAACCAGTGCTGGAGCAGCGGCTGGGCAACGGCAGGCTTGCCCAGATTCCCCGCCAACAACAACTCGAGAAGCTGCACCGCAGCATGCGGCGGATTCGATTCGACCTCCGGCCCCTGATCGGCCGAGGGGGGAACCTCAACGTTGAGGGCCCGAACGCCGGCACGCCGTTGAGCGCCGGACAGCGCGGCGGAGAACAGAGCGACACGTTCCGGGCTGGTGTCGCTTGGCAGTGCCGCCGTCAGCTCGGCCCACGCCGGCGGCGGGCGCCGCTCGGTACCCATGAGCACGGCAGTTCGCAGCTCGGGCCATGAGGTCACAACGCCACCAACCGGCCGCTGATTTCGGCCGTCACCGGCCTAACCACGCCGTCTTCCATCTCACCGAAGATGGGGACCACGGTGTCGCCGGTCAGGGCGACGATGGGCCACGGATCAAACTCCTCGACCAACCGCAGGGCCCGGCCTCCGGCGTCGACAACATACGGTCGGTCGACGTTCGCCACGACAGCCACATCCAACGCCACCGGGAACTGGTCGGCGAAAGGGTTGGCGGCCAGCCGGGCCGCCACGTCTTCCAGTGCGTCGTCGATGCAGCCAACCGCCGAAAGCTCGCCGCGGGACTGCGTCGTCACCGGGTCGTCGACGAAGAGGGCCCGCCGGACCCCCGACCCTGGATAGGCAACGAGTGGGGTTTCGACAACCGAGCCGACCACCTGGGCCACGCCGAGCGCCGCCCCGACGGCAGCGAAGTCGAGCACCATCAGCCGCTCGCCGCTGCGTTCGCCCCGCAGCCACGTCCGCTGGGCCTGGAGACGACCGTCGTCGGTGCGGTGCACCCCCTCAACCATCCAGGCGTCGTCGATGGCATCGCCAGCCTTGACCTCGGCGGTCGGCATCGGCCAGCCCAGAAAGGCCCGCAGGTTGCCGTGATCGTCGGGGTCGAGGCGATCCCGCTGGTGCCAGGCCTGGACGGCGCTGAACCAACGACCGGTTTCGACCAGGACATGATCGGCCCAGTCCTCGCGGCCGTGGAGCTGGCCGGGAAGAGCCCGCACCCTGTTCGCCAGCCCCGGGAGTTGCCCGTCGAGCAGGCGGGCGGCGGCCGCGTCCCAGAATGCGTAGGGGTGACGCCGGGCCGCGGCCAGGCCTTGGCGGTAGAGGTCGGCCAACCAGGTTTCGAACTCGGCGACACCTGAGCTCATGAGGCTCAACCGTTGCTCAAGGCGGCGGGCTGCTGCCTGGGGGTCGACCGGTTCGGCGGTGTCGGAACGGGCCCGCCCCGCCCCTGTCGACTTCGGCGACTTGTCGGCCCGCCCGGCGGCCCAGTCACCAGCGAACCCGGCCGGTTCAGCGATGTCGGCCACCGAACCGCTGCTATCAGCCCACAACATCAACAGCGCAACGCCGTGCTTGCACGGGAACTTGCGGGAGGGGCAGGTGCACTTCACCCCCGGGCCGGTGAGGTCGACGCTGACCTGATACGGAGTGCTGCCACTGCCCTGGCACTTACCCCACACCAAGGTCTCGGTACTACCCGTATCGGACCACGGACCCGGCCGCGCCAGCTTCCGTGCAGCCTTGATCGAACGGTCGTCGGGGGCGAGCTGCTCAACCTGGCGGGGTGTCCAGCGGGCCATTACTCAGGCCGTTGTCGATGGTTCTCGGAGGAGGTGATTCATAACGAGGATCAACCTAGCGGAGCGGTGTGACCGTGTCGGCGCACCCAATCGCCGGGCCTATTGACCCTGGTCGTGGCCGGCCTCAGCGGCTGCAATGGGGATATGGCAGCAGGACACCGACAACAGCGAGCAGGCGGACCCAACCGGGCGCCGCGGTTGCTACTGTTGCGCCTCTTCCTGACCTCGATCGCCGTCAATGCCCTGCTCGGCATCTGGGCTCTGCTCATTGGCAGTTTCGGGGAGCTGCAAGGCAAGGTCCTGGCCACCAGTCTGCTGCTGTCGGCGGCGATGCTGGCGGTCCTGATCAACAGCACCCCCTTGCAGCGTCGATCGCTGTGGCCCACGCCGCTGGTGGCCGCGGCCAGCGGCGCAGGGGGCTTCGCCCTGTTCATCGTCTTGATGTGGCTGGAGGTCGATCACGAAATCCCGCTCAAATTGGCGGTTTCCAGCCTGATGATTGCCGCCACCGCCAGCCTGGCCGGGCTGATTGCCCTCGTCGCTCTACTCCCCCACCATCAACCCATCGGCCACCTCGAAAACGGCCTGCTTGGCGCCCTATTGGCGGTCGGACTCTGGGTGCTGTGGATCGAGACCAACGCCGATTGGGTCGGTCGCCTGGTCGGGGTACTCGCCGTGCTGGTGGCCGCCGTCACCCTGGCCATCCCGGCCCTGTGGTGGTTCGGTTCACGCCAGGCCGGCGCAGAGGCATCGGACTCCGGCCCGGCCCGGGCGCACCCGCCGGGGCACCGCCGCCCCGTCACCACCCTCGCCGCGCTGGACCTCACACCGGGTGTAGTTGTTGAGTCATCGACCTCGCTGGCCGCCGTCATCGAACAGTTCGTCGGCCATGAGGTGTCCTTTGTTGTCGTCAATGCCGCCGACAACATCGTCGGGGTGGTCAACGAACACGACGTACTCAGAGCTATTCACCATGGGGCCGACCTCGACAACACCCAAGCCGTCGAGGTCATGTCGATCGATCTGGTCGTGGCCGACAAAAACCTGCCCCTCGTCGACGCCGCCCACCTGATGACGGCCAACCACAGCCAACAGTTGATGGTGCGGGGTTCGGTGAACCGCGTGGTGTCGATCAGCGATCTCATGACGGCCATGATCAACTCCGGCGGCCATGTTCCCGCAGACTCCGGGAAGGACCCAATTACACCTCAGGGTGTCTGAGGGTTCTCTCATGGTTGT
>Ga0316192_10000157_pt1 | contig 46485 bp, 45 predicted proteins | sample MerIslwburrow_MG_FD_204931 | JGI IMG/M metagenome (GOLD analysis project Ga0316192, IMG submission 204931) | Coastal sediment microbial communities from Maine, United States - Merrow Island worm burrow | ecosystem: Environmental > Aquatic > Marine > Coastal > Sediment | place: USA: Maine...
CAGATGGGGATCGGCCACGACCCCAGCGGCGTCGAGCACGGCACCGGCAGCCACCCCAACGGCCTGCAGGTTGGTTGCTGCGGTCCGCTGATCCTGTTCGGCCGTCCAGGCTGTCAGCAAGGCGTCGATCCGGTCGTGGTTGGTGTGACGACCTGCCCGGTCGAGGGCCTTGAACCACGATTCGGTGCCGATGAGATCGCACAGCCGAATCCAGCTGTCGTCGTCGAGGACCGACACCGACACCCACCGATCCGGGCCTGCGCATTGGTAGACGCCCTGGGGGGCGATGGCCGGGTCGCGGTTGCCCGGCCCCGGCAGCTGAGCGCCGTCGTCAGGCCCCGATCCCGCTTCCGCCTGCATCTGGAAGGTCAGGAGTTGATCACCGACCACCGCCACGATCGACTCGAACTGGGCCACCTCCACCGTCTGGCCGCGGCCCGGGCCTTCGGCTTCGACCCCCGAGACGGCCCGGTCCCAGAGGGCGACGAGCAGGCCGCTGGTGGCGTGAAGCCCGGCGATGGGGTCGGGCCAGGCCACACCCCCCTTCCAGGGCACCTGGTCGGGATAGCCGATCAGTGACGACAATCCGGCGTGGGAGTCGACCGAGGACCCAAACGCCAGCCAGTGCTCAGCCGGGCCGCTGCGACCGTAGCCGGGCATGTTGACGTAGACGAGACTGGGATTGAGTTGATGAAGGCGGTGCTCGTCGAGACCGAATTGGGGCATGACCCGGGAGCTGTAGTTCTCAAGCACCACATCGGCCCATGGCACCATCCGCTCGAAGGTCTCGATCCCGGCCTCGGTGCCCAGATCGAGGGCCAGCGAACGCTTGCCCATGGAGTACTTGACGAAGTGGCCGTTGCGGTTCCACTGACAGTCACCCTGATCGTCGTCGGGGTAGTACTTGACGGTCTCGACCAGCGAAGCAGGCAGTTCCCGGGGACCGCGGCCCCACGGGGCCTCGACCCACACCACGTCGGCTCCCAACTCGGCCAGGAGGCGTCCGGCCAAGGGCCCGGCCCATACCCGAGCCAGATCAAGCACCCGGAGCCCGGCCAGCGGGCCTTTGGCCTTTCCCGCGTCACCTCCCTCGCCAACCGGCAGTCCCTCACCAGCCAGCAGTCCGTCGACCTCGGCCGGCGATGGCGGCAGGCCCGCTCCCGTTGTAGCTTCCCCCGCCGAATCGGGGGTGATTGGATCTGTTGACCGATCCGGCCCGGTAGCACCCCACTGATGGCCGCTGAGGCGAAACGGCGGGCCGGGCACCCGGTGGTCTTCGTCGGTCCGGCGCCAGTAGTGGCGTTCGGCCAGTTGGGGGTCGGCCAACAGGCCGTGCATCGTGGTGGTGGGGGCAGCAGGCACTCGCACGGCCTGCAACAGCTCAACCACGTCGTCGACCGATTGCTCGGCCAGCCACGCCAGCAGCGGCCCGTCCAACACCTCGGGTGAGGTCTGAAAATCCATGGCCGAGGAGATGTCTGGCCGTTCCAGCAGGGACTCCAGGCCGCTCACCGCCAGCAGCCGCTCAACCTGATCGGAGGTGGGGGCCGCAATCGACACCCAACCGTCGGCGCAAGGGAAGATGCCGTTGGGGTGGCCCTGGCCGGTGAAACGGTTACCCATGCGGCGCAAGACGTCGCCGCCGATGGTGTAGCGCAACAGCGTGAACTGGTGCAGAGCCACCATGACCTCGACATGGCTGACCTCAACCCGCTGGCCGATTCCGTCGCGCTGCCGGGCCAGCAGAGCGGCCATCGCCCCGACGAAACCGAACAGGCCACTGGCGTAGGCGGGCTGATTCGGCGGGCCTCGCAGGGGTTCACGCTCGGGGTCGCCGTAGAGATACTGGTGGCCACTCAGGGCGTAGTCGGTGAGGTCGCTGGCCCGCCACCGGGCATACGGCCCACTCGATCCGAAGGGTGAGATTCGCACCCGGACCGCTTCGGAGCCCAACCCCACGACGTCGACGTCGTCGGAAGGCAGGGGGTTGTGGGCCGAACTCTCGATCACCACATCGGCTCGGGCCAGCAGCCCGTCGGGGAGCACCGAAGTCAGTTTCTTGGCCCCGTGGAGGTAGCCGACCTGGGCAGGATTCAGCTCCGAGGAACCAACCAGTGTGACCTGGGCGCCGTGGTCGGCGAACAGCTTGGCGCAGTAGGCACCGGCCACCGAGCCCGCCAACTCGACAACAACCAGATCCTGGAATCGCTTCACGGGCAGCCCAGGCCACGCCAGCGGATGCCGGAGATCATGGGCGAACCGCCCTCTTGGGCCGTTGGGCCAGCTTGTGCAGTGCCGGCTGGGCCAGCTTGACGAAGGTGCAGGCCAGGCGGCGGGTCTCGCGGGGATCGATCAGGTCGACGACGTCGCCGCTCTGGGCCGCCCGGAACGGGGTACGCATCCGCAACAGCCGTTGCTCGATCATCTCCCGGTGGGCGTCGGGATCATCGGCGGCAGCGATCTCCCGACGGTAGGCGGCGGCCACGCCACCCTCAATGGGAATGCCACCCCACTCCCCCGCCGGCCAGCCGAACCGTAGGTTGAGCCCGCCGGGTTGCCCAATGCTGTTGGGGGCATCGGCGGCCACACCGTAGGACTTACGGACGTTGAACTCGACCTTGGGTACCTTGGCCTCGGCCGAGGCCATCAGGGCCCGCACCCCGCGCCGCATGGTCGCTTTGCGTTCAGCGTCGGAGCCGAGCATGAAACCGGGCATGTCGAGAAAGATCACCACCGGCAGGTTGAAGGCGTCGCACAGGTCGACGAAGTGGGCGTACTTGTCCGCCCCGTCGCCATCCACCGCACCGGCCAGCTTCATGGGGTCGCTGCCGATCACCCCGACGCTGTAGCCGTCGAGACGGGCAAAGCCGGTGATGACCGCACCGGCGTAGTGGCGGCGCATCTCGAAGAACTCGCCGTTGTCGACGACATGGCCGATCAAGGCCCGGGCGTCGTAACCGCGGCGCCGGTTCTCGGGGATGATGGTCAGCAGTTCCTCGGGGCGCCGGTCGGCTGGATCGCCGGTTTCGACCCGGGGGGCGACGTCGTTGGTGGTGTTCGGCAGGTAGGACAGGAACTGTTTGATCTGCTCGAAGGCGTCCTCTTCGTCCTCGGCCACGTTGTCGACCTGGCCGCTGTGGTGCACGTGCATCCGGTAGCCGCCGAGCTCCTCCTTGTTAAGGGTCTCCCCGATGGCCCGCTCGACCACCGGCGGGCCGGAGGGGAAGATCTGCGACTGCTCCTTGACCATGACGGTGAAGTGGGCCATCAAAGCCGCCGCCGCAGGCCACCCGGCGACCGAGCCCATGATCCCCGACGCCACCGGCACCTTCGTCATCAGCTCGACGCCCTGCCACCACAGGTCGCCCTGGGGTAGCGCCATCCGCCCCGATTCCTCATCGGACTTGGAGCTGTGACCAACCCCTTCGCGCAGTTGCACGTAGGGGATGCCGTACTGGATAGCCAGGGGCTGGGCAAACTGGTGCGGTATCTTGTGCACGTTGTGGGGGCTGCCGCCTGAGAGGGTGAAGTCGTCGCCCCCAATGGCAATGGGACGTCCCTCGATCTCGGCCAGGCCCATGACGTAGCCACCGGGGGTGAAGCTGATGAGGTTGCCATCGGCATCGTATTCGGCCCCACCCATGAGTGAGCCCATCTCCACAAAACTGTCCGGATCGGCCATCTTGGCGATGCGTTCGCGCACCGTGTAGCGGCCACCGGCGTGCTGGCGGGCGACACGTTCCTCGCCTCCCATCTCCTGGGCCAGGCCCCGCAGGTAGTGGATCTCGTCCACCGCCTGCTCCCAGCTCATGCCTGGCTTCCAGCTCTCGCGGGTTGGATCGACTGGCACCGTTGGTCTCCCCTTGCTCAATGGCCGCATCCATCGGCGGCCTGACCGGATCGTAATGCAGGGTCCGACGCGGCCCCATTTGGGGCCACCGGGTCATCGACGACTACGCTCCGACGACAAATCGAGGTGTCGCCCCGGCCCCGGCCGGAGTGGGGCCAAACCATGAAAGGGACTTCCCCCGATGACCGAGATCAGAGCCGAGATTGCGGCCACCGTCTGGAAGGTCGAGATCGAGCAGGGTCAGACCGTTGCCGAGAACGATGAACTCATTATCCTGGAATCGATGAAGATGGAGATTCCCGTCGTCGCCACCAGGAGCGGCACCGTGGGCCAGGTCCACGTCGGCCCCGACGATCGGGTCAACGAGGGCGATCTGCTCATCACGCTGGAGTAGATCAGCGACGCTGAGGACGCTCTTCCGCCGAGTGCCGGCGGTGGATACCATGGCCAGAACGACGGCGCGCCCAAACCTGGGCTGACCGGCGCCCCAACTGCGAACCATGACCTCACTCGATCCCCATCCGACGCTGCAACTGCCGATCGAGCAGTGGCCTCGCCCTCTGGCCTACGCCCTCTCCGGGGGCGGGGCGTTCGGATCGGTCCATGTCGGGATGATCCAGGCCCTCAGCGAGCGGGGCCATCGTCCTGATCTCATCGTCGGCACCTCGGTGGGGTCGCTCAACGGAGTGATATTGGCCGCCTCGCCCGAAACCGGGTTGCGAACCATCGCCGAACTGTGGAGCGAGATGAGCCGCCGGACCGTGTTCGGTCACGGCTGGTTACGGGCCGCCCGCAACTTCGCCACCGGCGGCACGCTCAGCCGATTTGACCGGCTCGAAACCCTCATCGACGCCCATCTTTCGGTTTCGCGGTTCGATGATCTGGCGATCCGCTTCGCCGCGGTGGCCACCAACGCCGCAACCGCCGGTCCCGAGTTGTTGTCGGAGGGTCTGATCAAGCCGGCGCTCCTGGCCAGCTCCGCCCTACCCGGTGTGTTTCCCCCGGTTGAGATCGACGGACGGCGCTACGTCGATGGCGGTCTCAGTGCCAACGTGCCCATCCGCCAGGCCGTTGCCTTCGGAGCACGCAGCGTGATCGCGCTCGACGCCAGCCCCCTCATGTCGACCGACGGTCCCCGCACGGTGATGGTAGGTATGGCCCAGACATTGTCGATGATGGTCCGCAATCAGCAGGCACGGGCGGTCGACGACCTGCGTCGCGACCACCCGATCCTGGTGTTGCCCAGCGTCACACCGGCCGACATTGGGACTTTCAACTTCAAACGGACCGAGGAACTGGTGGCCAAGAGCTACCGGGCGGCGGCGGTAACTCTCGACGCTCAGCCCGCCTCGTAGACCAGAGCCTCGGGGAAGAAGGCGGCCCAGGCGAACCAGAACTCGTTGCGGTGAGGGACCAGCGTCAGCTGCTCACCGGCCAGAGGGCCTTCGATGGCCTGGCCCAGCAGGTTCCACGTGCTGGAGGTCTCGGCGTCGGTGAACTGCGCGTCGCCCTCGGCGCTGAAGGTCAGCTCCTGATCGTCGACACGACGATCGAAAGCGATCCCGGTACCGATGGTGCCACCGTTGGCGACGGTTTCCCCCTGGAGGGCATCGGCGGTCTCGCCACCCCACCAGACCACAATCGGCAGGTCGCCGACGACATCGTTGACCGCACCGACCTCTTCCAGCAGGCCAAAGGGGTAAGCCTTGGCATCATCTTCGACCGTCAGGCCGACCACCCGGGAGAGAGCAGGGAATCGGGGGTCCGGATCGCCGGAGAAGAGGAAGGGAGATTTGCTATCGCTGTAGCCGACGTAGGGGTTGGCACCGTAGTTGCTGCCGAAACCGGTGTCCTGCGACAGCGAGAGGGCGTCGGGGAATGACTCCAGCGCATCGCCGTAGGACACGATGGCGGTTGAGATCAGATCCAGCTTGGTGCCTGCGAATTCACCGACGATGGCCTCGCCGGTCAGTTGCTGCCACAACGAAACCGTTTCTGAGTCCCACATCACCAGGTCACTGTTGCGGAGCAGGCCGGACACACCGAATCGTGCAAATTTGCCGTCGACCCGGGCATCGAAGGAGATGGCGGTGTTGCACAACGGGCAGAAGGTGACGATGACGGGAATGTTCCCGAAACGATCGTTGACGATCTCATGGCGGGTCAGGATTGACAACGGGTAGAAGCGGACCTCGTCTTCGAACTGCACGAGGGCCCCGGGCTCACGCTCGGTCAGCCAGTCGGCTTCGGCGATGGGTTCAAATTTGGGGATGTCGATGGGCGGGATCATGTCCCGGGGGTCGGCCCGGGGGATGCCGAGCCCGAGGTCACCGAGGTCGATGGTCTGACGGGTCCAGTCGGTTGGCCAGACCTCGGTGGCCGAGAGCACCTGAGGCTGCAGCGCCGCGGTTGGGCTGTCAGCGACGATCGTCACGCCCTCGGTGGCGAGGGTGGCGCCGCCGGAGAGATCGAACGGCTCATCGGTGTCGCTCGGAACAAACAGCGGGGTCGTTCCGGCGGCGGGCCTGTCGTCGGCGTCGTCGTCTGAGTCAGCATCGGCGTCGTCATCAGCGTTGTCGCTGCTGTCAGCATCGGCGTCGTCATCAGCGTTGTCGCTGCTGTCAGCGTCGGCCTGGGCTTCGGCCGCGTCCTCATCGTCTGAGTCGGAGCTGCAGGCGGCGGCCACAAGGGTCAGCCCAATGAGAAGCAGCGCGGCGCGAAGGAGATGGATGGATCGAAGTCTGAACACAGCTTTCTCAACCGTCTCTACCCCCTTGTCTGTTCCCCTAATCTGGGTTTGACCTTGCCGTCAAGCATCGAGGACCGAATTGATGAATCCGACTTGTTCGATGGTTTCGAGCGCCTGGGCCTGATTGAGGGTCATGTTGCGGACGATGATGTCGTCGTAACCAAGGGCCGCTAGTTCCTGCACCCGGGCCGCCACTTCATCGGGACCACCGACCAGGAGCTGGGCCGGATCAATACCCCGGTAGCCCCGGGCCACGATGGCGTCGGCCTCGGTGTGGGCCCTGGCCCCGTCGGCCAACACCAACGCATCCCGACGGGCCACCGACCGGGGCGTCGCCCCGTGGGTCTCGCACTCCGCCCGGTAGCTGGCGATGAGTTCGCCGGACTGGGGGTCGGTCAGACCTGGTGCCCCGTACCACGCCGTGCCGATGCGGGCGGCGCGGCGCAACGTCGCCGGGGCCTGACCACCGATCCACCACTCAATCGGCTGAGTGGGCCGAAGGCCCAACGTCGTCGGACCCATGTCAAGCATCTCGCTCTCAGCTTCTTTGCCCTCCAGCAGATCCTGGACCACGCGGATGGCCTCGTCGGTGTAACGGCCCCGGGTCGACATCTCCGCCCCCATTGAGGCGAACTGACCCTGCCCAGCCCCCACCCCGACCTGAACGATGAAGGGGGCGTGGAGGTTGGCGCTCAGGGTGGCAACATGCTCGGCTATCAGCACCGGATGCCAAAGCGGCACCAGGAACAGACAGCCCGCGGCACGGTCCGGCCATTCGGCCAACAACCGACCCAGGGTCGGGGTGTTCTGCAGGTACCACTTGGTCTGGGCGTGATGGTCGCCGACACTGAGCGAGGCCAGCCCGGCTGAGTAGGCAGCCGCCGCCCGCTCAACCATCCATGTCGCCGCCACCGACGGTGACTCGGCGACGAGTGATGATGACAGGGAGATTCCGATGCGCATGGTTCACCCTATTTCGGCCCGTCGCGGAACGCTTCGCCGCCCGGCCCAAACCGAGCTCTCGGCCACCGCATCGGGCGGTGATTCCGGTCCTGTGTGATGCCGTTGGTGCTGGCCACCCATCCGTTGACCACGGGGTCTCCCCGGAGACCGCTCTCTCGATCGTCGCCGTTGGGTCGAAGCCCCGTCCGCAGGATTGCTCCGACCAGGGCCCGCTCGACCAGGTCGCCGGTCTGGGCCAGGACCTCAATCAGCCGGGTCAGGGTCATCAGCCGTACACCTTGGACGACGGCGCTGCCGTCAACGATCTGTGGAGGCAGGCCGAGGGTGTCTCGAAAGACGATGATGCTGTGCACCGGAACCTCATCGATGAGGGCGACCACCGCCGCCTTCTCCCGCAGGACGTGGTCGACCATGGGGTCACGTCGCCGGGCCCGGCCCCGCCCGAGGTACACCGTGTCGGCGTCAAAACTGACCTTGCCCGCACGGGCCAGGGAGTCGATGACGACAACCCCCATGGGTGCCACCACCAGGTGGTCGATGGCGGGGCCGCGAACCCCGGATCGGTGCACGTCTTCGAGGAGCTCAATCTCTTCCATCTGGCCGAGCGCATCGTGGACCTCTGCGGAGAACTCGCCGTCGGAGGCGAGGGCCAGCGCCGCCCGCAGCGAGGAGATGGCTGCCATCTCGGAGGAGTTGCGCGGCTTGAGCCTGCCCGCCTCCTCCAGACACCAGGCGACGACCGGCACCAGAGCAACCGGGGCAGGCAGGCCTCCCGCCCCTGGAGGTCGACTGTCATGACGGCTACTGGTGGCCGCAGGCCCACCCTCGTACTGGCGACGGGAGATGGCGACCAGGGCGGTCAGAACCGAGGCCACGGCCAGAAACACAGCAATCGTAACGACAGCTGCTGGGGCCATGGCCGATCCCCTTTCGACCCAAACGGACGATGATGGTTAACACGAGCCTAGTTCTGACTCCAGCTGCGGCCCCCATCGATTACCCTGGGCCGCCAAGGCTGGCGTCGTCATCGACAACCCTCAGCACCTGGACGCTGGCGGCCACGGCGGCTATGGCTGCGGCCGAATAGGCCATGGGAACCAACTCGCACCCCAGCCAGGCGGCGCGTTGGTCGAGGTCGTGACCCGACCCTCGTACCCCGCTCACCCCGTGGGGAACGACCCAGCCCGAACGCTCCCAATCGTCGAGATCGAACACGTAGCGGGCGACCGCGGATCCAACCGCACGCTCACCCGTTCCGGGCGACACGCTCGAAGCCCGGACGGTGTCGCCATCACCGGCGACGGCGTCCACCGGAGGGTGGAGGTGGCCCAGTTCGGGGCGGGCCGTGGCCAGGGGGTGGGGTGACACCATGAGATGGGCCCGGTCCCAGGTCCACTCGGCAGGATCGGGCCCGAACCGTTCGGCCAACTCCCCCGCTGCCCCGTCGGTCACGGTGCCGAGCAGAACGGCCAGATCATGGTCGTCGACCAATCCGGGAAGGTGACGCCAGCCGTCGCCGATGAGCATCCTGGTCGCCCCTTCGAACAGCGACCTCGACGCCATGGCCGATGAGGGCCAACCCGGCTCACCGAACGACACCTCGACCAGGCCGAAGCGGCGCATCACCTCAGTGCTCCACAGCCGTCGAACGGTGGAGTAGATGGTGGGCGCAATGGCGGTGGCGGCAACGTCGCCGTCCCAGGCCGCCAGTACCGCCTGGGCCCGGCGTCCGGCCTCGGTCGCCGGTCGGGCCTTGAGCAGCCGCTCCACCAGGGCCGGTGCCGCCAGTGACTGGGTGTCGGCGTGTATGTCCAACATGTCCGGCACCGTCGCCTGCTCGAGCTCGGTCAGGAGTTCGACAATGCGGTTGTGACGGTCCGAGCGGGCGAAATCGACCGAGATGTAGGGGCCGTTGTCGGCAATACGATTGTTGGCGGTGACGAGAAAGCCACGGTCGGGGTTGTTCAAGCGGGGCAATTCGTCGAAGGGCACCGGTTCGCGCCCCGCCCAACCGTGGGCCTCGTCGCCCGGCACCGGCGTCCACCGGTTGGCCACCGGCCGCTCGATGACCCGTCCCCGGATACGGAACGAGATGTTGCCTACCCGATCGGCGCTCAGGAGGTTGTTCACTGGTACCACCCAACGACTGACAGCGGCTTCCAACTCGGGTACCGATCCCGATTCCAGCATCGGCCGCAGACATTCGAAGGTGGTGTCGTCGCCGTGGAAGGCGGTCCACATCATCGACAGCATGGGTGCCGCGCCGGTTGGGTCGCCGAGGACCACCGGCCCTCGTTCGGTGCGGGCACATGGCACCTGAATCGGTTCGGCGCCGAGCACCTCGATTGTTTCGATGGAGGTGATCTCGATCGGCCCTTGTTCGACAAAGACATCGGTGTCGTCGGCCATGCCGTGGGTGATGCACCAGGCCACCTCGGCGTTGTGGCCGAAGTGGGGGAACCCGGGCACCCCAGGAAAGGCCAGGCCGATCACATCGAACTCGGGGCAGCGGAGATGGCACTGGTAGTAGACGTTGGGAAACTCAATGGTGCGATGGGGGTCGCCGGCCAGCAGTGGCTTGCCCGAGGCAGTACGGGATCCGGCGACGGCCCAGTTGTTTGAGCCCCCGTCAGTGTCGGGAACACCGGCCAGCAGCGGCCCGGCCTGGGCCAACACCCGCTCGGCGTCGGCCAGCAGCCCGGGGGCGGCCGTCGGGCCACCTCGGTGGGTGGCAGTTGCACCGTCGCCCCCGGCGGCCTGACCGGCTGCGCCTGCCGCCTCCGACACCGTGGCCGCCTGGGTGTCGGGGTCGCCCATGAGGGCCATGACGGCCTCTGGCCCGGCGTTGGCCAGCACCGCCGCCCGCCACAGCTTGCGATGGAACGAGCCCATGAACAGGTGGCGGACCTGGTAGACGGCCAAACAATGCCAGGGTTCCCACGCCGCCGGGGGCTCGGGATGGGCGGCCAGGTCACTGGGCCAATCGGAGCGGCCCGGCTGCTCGCCGCCGCCCCCCTCCAGCCAGGCGTTGACGCCTCGGCTGTAGGCCTCGGTCATGGTTCTGGTCCGCTCGTCGAGCCTGGCCCATTGACGCTTGGCCCCCGCTGCCAGACCGAGCCGCCGGAAGAACGTGTCCTCGGCCACTGCCGGAGGCCCCGCCACCTCGGCCCAACGGCCCAGGGCGCGGCGTCGGTCCCACTCCATCTGCCACATCCGGTCCGATGCGGCCATCCAGCCCTGGGCCCAGAAGGCCTGGTCGGCGTCAGTGGTTTCGGCGTGGCCGATGCCCCACTGGTCTCTGGTAATGGTCACCCCGGAGTCGGTCGTCATGACTCAGGACCCTATTTCCAAACACCGACCGTTGTCGGTTTTGACCAGCGCTTGGTCCTTGGAAACATGAACCCGGGCCGCACTCGGCTCAGTGCAGCTGGGCCAGGATGGCGGCCAGTGTCTCGCCGTCGGCGTCGCTGTTCACCGGGATCGAGAACTCGATGCGATCGACCCTGGACCCGTAGCGCTCGTTCAACAGTGCGGCGATCTCGTCGTGGGTGCCGATGGTGGCCACGGTGTGCAACATCTCGTCGTCGACCAGGCCGGGGAGGTCATCCCACTGCCGGTTACGAGATAATTGTGAGGCCTCGGCGGCGATGTGGTCCCACTCGTGCAGCTCGAAGGTCCGCCGGTACGAGGGTGTCGATAGGTAGAAGGCCACCCGCTCCCTGACCGTCTCCCGGACCCGATCGAGGGCGGCCCGGTCGGGGGCCGTGCCGATCAGGGGTTTCATCCCAACCTCGACCTGAGCGAGGTCACGTCCCACCCGGGCCGCCCCGCGGGCCATGGCCGGTCGGATCTGCTCGTCGATGAATCGAGGGGTGCACACCGGGTGCAGGCGGATGCCGTCGGCCACCTCGGCCGCCACCGCGCACATGTTGGGCCCGATGGCGGCCACGTGGATGGGGATGTCGGGATGATCGATCGGACCTGGATCGAACAACGGCACCATCAGATCGAGCTGGTAGCGCTCGCTTTCGAACCTGAGTGGGGTGCCGTGCTGCCAGGTCTGCCACACCGCACGCACCGCGTTGATGTAGTCCCGCATCCACGGCGCCGGAGGATGCCACGCCATCCCGAAGCGGCGCTGCACATGGGCCCGGACCTGGGAGCCGAGACCGAGCATGAAGCGACCCTGGGAGAGTCTCTGCAGCGACCAGGCCGACATGGCGGTCACGGTGGGACTGCGGGGGAAGGCCATGGCCACCGACGTCCCGATCCCGATCGTTGAGGTGGCGGCGGCCCCGAGGGCCAGCAGCTGGTACGGATCGTCCTTGGTCTCCTCGACCAGCACTGCATCGAGACCGAGTTGTTCGACTCGCGCCGCCAAGGCCGCGAACTCAGCGATGTGGAGCGGCGTTTCGGGCTCCCGCAGACCCGGATCGAGCTTCCCCAACGGCAGTAGTGACTCCACGAGCATCCGAGGGAACATACTGTGGCCTATGCATCAGGGCCGTATCCGACGTCTGACCGAAGAACTCAACGAGATCAGCCCCTCCATCCTGGTCGGTGTCTCCGAGCCCGAAGCGCTGGTGGAGGAACTGAGCTATGCCCTTCGGCCCCTGATCCACGAGCGGCGGGTACCGAACTACGGTGCCGTTGTCGGGCCCGCCACCGATCTACCGCAGTGGGCCGATGCCGCCGGGTTCGACGTCAGTCGACGCCGGGTGGATGACCTCAGGGACGAAACGGTGCGCCGCTTCGCCGACGGCATCGTCAGCTGGGCCGTGCGCCGACGGCACGACATCAGCGATCTGGCCGTGTTCGACCGCAGCGTCGGCTCCGAACGTGACCTCACCATCGTGGCCGCGGCGGCCGACGCCGCCATCGTGCAACGCCATCCCAGCGGCACCGTTCGCGCCGTCGGTTCGTTCGGGGTCCTGCGCTACGACGGGATCGACTGGCATTTGGTGCCGCCGGTGAAGCAGTGGTTCGACGTCGACGCCACCGAGACGGCAACCTTCGAGCCGCTGCTACTCGACCATTTCCTGCGATTCGCCGTGCACGATGTCGCCGCCCGGGGCGTCGGCACCATGTTCGTCCTGTCCACGGGAGCCAAGCTGGCAGCCGGGGCGGAGCGTCGCTTCGGAACACCACCGGAACTGACCATCGATCGACCGGCCGACCTCGCGCCCCTCTACCACATCCTGGGTCAGCTGGACGGGGCCGCTGTGTTCGACGAAACCGGTGTTCTTCGCCATCTCGGCGTGCGTCTGGTGCCGAGTCTGGAGGCTGAGTCCACCGTCGAGGCCTACCGAGGCACCCGCCACACCTCCGCCCTGCGCTACAGCTACGACGACCCGTCGGCGCTGCTGATCGTGGTCAGTGAGGACGGTCCGGTGTCGGTGGTGCATGCCGGAGCCCTGGTGGGGCATTCAGGCTGACGCCGGCGTCGCTTTTACACTCCCCGGGCGCCGTCGTAGGCTTGGTCGGGAGTCAAGGGGAGCCTGCGATGCGAGTAACAGCGACCACCGTCGGGGACTACGACCGGATTCGGGTTGAACCGGTGACGGGTTCGATCGGCGCTGAGATCAGCGGGGTCGATCTGCGCCAATTCGACGACGAGGTCATTACCGAGCTCCAGCGGGCCTGGATGGACCACAAGGTGCTGTTCTTTCGTGATCAGGACCTCACCCCCGAGCAGCACATCGCCTACAGCCAGTCGTTCGGCGACCTGGAGGTCCACCCCTTCACCGACAACCGGGCCGACCATCCGGAGATCCTGATCCTGGAATCGACGCCGGAGAACTTCCAGTCGGCCCAGGTCTGGCACTCCGATGTGACGTTCCGCGAATCCCCTCCGGCCGGTTCGATCCTGTTGGGGCGCCAAATCCCGCCCTACGGCGGCGACACCTGTTGGGCCAACATGGAACTGGCCTATGAGTTGCTGGACGACGACATCAAGGCCCAGATCGAGGGACGGTTTGCCATCCACTCCTACCTCAAGGCCTTCGGACCGAACCTGAGCGAGGAGGAGCGGGAACAGTCCCGGCGGGACTACCCCGACCAGAAACACCCGATCGTTCGTACCCATCCGGTCACCGGCCGGAAGTGTCTATTCATCAACCGGATCTTCACCATTGGCATCGACGGCATGTCAGCGGATGAGTCGAGGGAGCTGCGTCACCATCTCTTCGCCCAGACCGAACGGCCCGAGATCCAGTGCCGCTTCCGCTGGCGCCCCAACAGCATCGCCCAGTGGGACAACCGCTGCACCCAGCACTACGCCGTGCCCGATCACGGTGGCTTCCACCGCCGCATGGAGCGGGCCACCCTGTTGGGTGACCGTCCGGTCTGAGGCCGCGACAAACCTTCGGTGACCAGATGGCGGCCTCCGTCGGATTGGCCGACGTGGGCCTGACAGGGTGATCGGGGCTCGGATAGGTTCAGCTTCATCATGAGCCGCTTCACCACACCTCTGTGCCGCCAGCTCGGTATCGATCTGCCGATCTTCGGGTTCGCCCACGACATCGCCACGGTGGCCGCCATCACCAACGCTGGCGGCATCGGGATCTATGGCGCCACCCGTCGCTTTCCCCACGAGATCCGCGACGAACTGGCCGAGATCCGCCGCCTGGTCGGCGATCGGCCCTTCGGGGTCGATCTGGTCCTACCCGAAGGCATGCCGGAGTACAACAGTCGCGACGAGATCGAACGGCACGTACCCGAGGGTCACAAGGCCTTCGTCCAGTCGATCGTCGACCGCTACGACGTGCCCGAGCCCAGTGGGCCGGGGGCCCGGACCCGTTTCATCCGCTCCAAGGAGATCGAGGACGAGCAGCTTGAAGCGGTGATGGCATCGGAGGTGGACCTCTTCGCCTGCGGCATCGGCGCCCCCCGCCCCGCCGTCGAGCGGGCCCAGGAGCTGGGCAAGACCACCGCGGCCCTGATCGGCAGCCCTCGCCATGTGCGCCGGGCGGTGGATTCCGGGGTCGACTTCATCGTGGCCCAGGGAGCCGAAGCCGGAGCCCACACCGGCCCCATCGGCACCTTCACCCTGGTACCCCAGATCGTGGATGCCGTTGGCGACATCCCGGTGCTGGCCGCCGGGGGTGTTGCCACCGGACGCCATGTCGCCGCCGCCCTGGCCATGGGAGCCCAGGGGGTATGGACCGGCACCATCTGGCTCACCACCACCGAACACGCGGCCCACATGCAGCCTCAGTTGGTCGACAAACTACTGGCCGCCACCTCGGCCGACACCGTGATCACCCGCAGTGAGAGCGGCAAGACGTTCCGCCAGATCCGCTCGGCCTGGAGCGATGAATGGGCCGCCGATGGCGCCCCCGAACCATTGAAGATGCCCTACCAGGATGTGCTGGTCGGTGATCTGTTGGGCGCCATCGATGAGCATGGGGTCGAGCCGCTGCTCCACTCCGGCGCCGGCCAGGGCATCGGCTACGCTTCCGAGTTACGCCCGGTGGCCGAGGTGATTTTGAACCTCATGGCCGAGACCGAAGCAGCCGTTGACGGCCTGGGCGAGCAATAGCCCGGATCAGCGCTCAGCTATTTCAGTTGCGTGCAGCCCACAATGAGGAGCTTGGCTCGTGGTCCTACGGTCGCAGCGATCCACCGACCGGGGACCTACCCTTCCCATGTCTCGGCCGCCTCAGTGGCCAAACGGACTTCGATTTCGCCACACTCAACCCCGCTGCCGCCCGGGCTGCAAGCGGCATCAAGCTCGTCGATGCCATTCGCGAAGAAGTAGTCAAACATGAAATCCTGCGACGGAAGTGGGCTGAGCACCCAGTCTTTGGCCTCGACGAGTTTGCCATCAGCAATCACGTACGTGACTTCAAGCGGCTGTGGCTCCTCCCCGAAAGCACGAAGGAGATCCTCGTGGACGGTTCCGGTGCACGCAACCGTGGTCGCGCCGTCATCGTTGGTTTCAGTTTCAAGGCACTCGGAAAACTCGATAGCCATATTCTGAGCGGAGCTACGGCGGTCGAAGGCGTGCTCGGCGGCGGGCCGTGCGTCCGCCCCCATGGCACCAAACCAGTCCTGAAGATCGTCGGACAGCAGATCAAAGACCATTGTTTGGTCTGAATTGGTCCAACTCTCGACGAACCGCATCGCTACTGCGGTTGGATCCGTAGCGTCTTCCGCAGAATCCGATGAGCTGGAACAAGCTCCTATCAGGATAGCCACCCCGATCGCGACCGCAAAGGGGCGCGAGTATTCCCGGCTTGCGTTTGGCAGGCGTTCTTGAACCCTTACCCCTGAGGCATATTTCTTGTCAGCATCCGGTTTCCCTCCGTTGTCTGCCGCGAGCGCAGCCTCGGCTTCTGGCTATGACACCTGGAAACAGACTCGATGCTACGAACAAAGAGGTGACCGGGTGCCAATAATCTGATCAACGGGCAACCGGTATGCCCGCCGATACTTCGAGAGTGTTCTTCAGCAGTCGCGAGCCATGAGGCAACCATGGTGCGCGAACTACCGTCACCTATACCACAGGCGGAAGACTGCCTCTTCGCTTGGATGCTGCTGTGGCCGAGGTGATTGTGAACCTCATGGCTGAGACCGAAGCGGCCGCCGACGGCCTGGGCTGACCCCAGCCGACCGGAAACCTCAGCCGTTGCGCCAGTGCTCGTCGAGAACATCCTGTTGCTGATCGGACGGCAACCTCCGCAGGCGCCGAGTAGGGCCAGTCGAGGGCCTCATTAGTGAGAGCACCCGCCGCAAGATGCGCTTCACTGTTGCCGATTTCGCGAGATCAGGCTCCCCTGAGCGAGGCTGCATGCTCTCGACGTTACCCGACGGCGTTGGCCGCGGCCTCGATCAGGACGGTCACCGAGCCAGGTGATGCCTCCGTCATGGGCCGTCGGACGAAGTTGCTCATAATCTCTTGACGATGATGCAGGGCGGCCTTCCAGACCGCAGGACTCGGCTCGGCGAAGCCGGCATCGACCACCGGAAGGAGTCTGGCTGCAATCGACTCGGCCCGTCTGACGTTGCCATTCGCCGCGGCATCGACCATGGACACGAACAACGGGGTACAGAAATGGGCGGCGGCGGCAATGGCGCCCGACCCGCCCATGAGCACCGTCGGAGTAATGAAGGCGTCGTCTCCGGCCATGATGTGAAAGCCATCAGAGCGGCGACGAAGTAGCTCAAGGGTGTCGTGATCGAGCGAGCCGACCGACTGCTTGAGTCCAATGACGTTCGGGTGCGACCCAGCCTCGAGCAGCGCCTCAACGCCAAGCCCTCGGCCGGTGCGGTAGGGAATGTTGTAGATGACGATGGGGATCGGGCTGGCATCGGCGACCACATGAAAGTGTTCGACGACGGCCTGTTCCGACGGCCGGGTGTAGTAGGGAACCACTACCAGGGCGGCAGCCGCATTCCCGGCCGCGCTCAACCGATTGATCTCGTGGATCGTGCCCGCGGTGCTGTTGGTGCCTGCGCCGACGATCAACGGCGCCCCAGCCTGATCCGACGCCGAGCTACAGATCCCGACCACCTCCACACGTTCGGCACCGCTCAGCGTGGCCGGTTCTCCCGTTGTACCGAGGGCAACGAGTCCCGTGGCGCCCTCGGCCAGGATGTGATCGGCCAGTTGTCGCAGTCCCGTTGTGTCCAGGGCTCCCTCGGACGAGAACGGGGTCACAATCGGAACCCAGACACCACAGAGATCAAGCTTGTTTGGAGTAGCCATGTCTGGATTCTCCTCACGAGGAGAACAAAGCAACAGTTCTGATCTGGCCCGACTGAAGTAACATTCTGTTTCGATGATGGATCTTGGACAGCTGAGATCATTCGCCGAGGTAGCGGAACGAGGCACGATCGCTGCTGCGGCTGAAGCTCGCGGCTACACCGCGCCCGCCATCTCCCAGCACGTCGCCAAGCTGGAGGCCCAGATCAAGGTGCCGCTGTTCGACCGGGCCGGTGGACGACTCCAGCTCAATTCGGCGGGGGCGGCACTGTTGCCCCTGGCTTTGGAACTGCTCGACCTCGAACAGGTGGCCAGAACCACGGCCCAGGAGTGGCAGGCGACGCCACACTTCAGGATCGCAGGCTTTGCCTCCGCCATCTCCACACTGATCGTGCCCCGACTCGATGAACTGGCCGGACAGCTGACCTTGGAGATCATCGAGGCCGAGGACAGCGAAGCCATGCGCGATCTCCGCCTGGGCCACGTCGATGTCGTGCTGACCCAGGAGTACTGCAACACCCCAACTGAGCGGGACGGCCGTCTGGACTACACGTCGCTGGCCACCGACCAGTTGAAGCTGGTGCTGCCGGCGGATATGGCATCGTCGACCACGGTTGGCGATCTGGCCCATTCGGCGTGGCTCATCAACGGGTCGGGTACCCGCTGCGCCCAGGCCACCCGGCACATCCTGGACCAGGCCCAGATCGATCCCCCGATCGGCGCCAGCATCGCCGACAACCAGACCCTGCTCGCCCTGGTGGCTGCAGGCCATGGGGTAACCGTTGTCCCCGAGCTACTCCTCGGGTCGGTCCGGTCCACCATCGCCGTCGCCGATCAGGACCTTGCCGTGCAGCGCACGATCCTGGCCGTCAACCGGAAAGCGGCAGCCAAGGCGGTCGCTCCGCTGATAGATCGGCTCTGTTGACCGTGCCTAGGGAATCTCGGGATCCCGACTGGTGCAATACGGCACCTTCATGGGAGCAGAGCCGACGCTCGACCTTAGATCAGCGGCACTGCTCGTTCGTTCCGAACTGACCGCAGCCGACAGTCTCTTCGCCTGGAGGCTGCTCCAAAAAGCAATCGGGTACCTCGTGGACGGCGTGACACAGATTCCAAGTGTCGCGACACCGTCGACCGGCAGCACAGAGTGGGACCTCCTGATTGCCGCCGTCGCAGGACATATCGCGGCTACCTCCTTCGGCATAGCCGAGATCCAGCAACCTCCTACTGCTCGTCCTCTTCCTCATCGTCGGCCAGGAGGCGATAGAGGGCCTTGCGAGTGTCGGTGAGGATGGTCTGCGCCGCTTCCACCTGACGGTCGCTACCGGTCATGGCCACCTGCTTGGCCGCAGCGGCGATCTGGACCATGGCCCGTTTCAGGTTCATGGTCCCGCCGCCGCCCTCGTCGGCGAAGCGTTCCCACACCGGTGGTTCGTCGATGGCCTGGGTCGCCTCGGTGCCGAGGGTGGTGAGCGAGAACACGTTCTTGCCGCCCTGGGCCTCGGAGATCACCAGACCCTCGTCGGCCATGAGGGCCAGCGTGGGATAGATGGAGCCAGGGCTGGGCTGCCAACCTCCCCCGCTGCGTTCTTCCAGTTCCTGCATTACCTGGTAGCCGTGCATCGGCTGCTCGGCCAGCAGTAGCAACACGGCGTTACGGGTGTCACCCCGGCTCGCACGGCTGCGGCGGCGACCACCGCGCCCGTGACGGCCTGGTCCCCGGCGCATTCCGGGACCTCGGGCTCCGGGTGGACCCCAGCGTTCACCGGGATGGCCTTCGGAATCAGGCCCGAAACCGGGCCCCGCCCCCGAAGGATCAAATTGTCGTTGTCGTCGACCGTGCATGGTCGATTCTCCTTTGTCTGGCCACCACGCCCCACGGCCAATAGGCCGAGGAACGTAGCAACTTGTCTGTTTTCGTAAGACTAACGATATATCGTTAGATCGAATTGCCAACCCCCGGGTGACTGGAGGCACACTCTTGGGTATGACCAAGCACGACCTCCTGGTTCGCGACGCCCTGATGGTGGCCACCTACGACGACCAACGTCGCGAGCTGCCCGGCGGCTGGGTGGCATTACGTGACGGCTTCATCACCGAGATCGGCGCCGCCACCGACCCGCTACCGGAGGCCGAGAGGGTAATCTCGGCCGCCAACTGCCTGGTCACCCCAGGTCTGATCAACACCCACCACCACCTGTACCAGAATCTCACCCGGGCCTTCCGCCCCATGACGTCGGCCCCATTGTTCGGTTGGCTCCAGACCCTCTACCCCCGCTGGCGCCGACTCGACGAGGAGGGGGCCTACCTCTCGGCCTGGGTCGGCCTGGCCGAACTGGCCCTTGGAGGTTGCACCACCTCCACCGATCACCTCTACCTTCACCCCCGCGGCGCGGGCGACCTGATCACGGCCACCATCAACGCTGCCACCGAGTTGGGCATGCGTTTCCACCCGACGCATGGCTCCATGAGCCTCTCGGAGAAGGACGGGGGCCTACCTCCCGACGATGTGGTGTGCGACGACGACGAGATCCTGTCCGAGTCGGCCCGCCTTGTCGCCCTCCATCACGATCCCGAGCCCGGGGCCATGGTTCGCATCGCCCTCGCTCCCTGCTCACCGTTCTCCGTCACCCCCGAGCTGATGACCCGCACCGCCGAACTGGCCGAGTCGCTCGACGTACGCCTCCACACCCATCTGGCCGAGAACGCTGAGGACGACGAGTTCTCCCTGGAACGTTTCGGCCGTCGGCCCGTCGACCAGTTCGAGGAGGTCGGCTGGCTCACCTCCCGTTCGTGGGTGGCCCACTGTGTACGGCCCAACCCTGAAGAAGTGCAGCGTCTGGGCCAGGCCGGGGTATCGGTTGCCCATTGCCCCAGCTCGAACCTGATCCTGTCGTCGGGCATCGCTCCCATCGTCGACATGCGGGCCGCCGGGGTCAACGTCGGTGTCGGGTGCGACGGCTCCTCGTCGGCCGATTCGGCTTCGCTGTGGCAGGAGACCCGAATGGCGATGTTGTTGGCCAAGTCACGATCGGGGGCCGACGCCATGGGCGCCCGCGAGGCGCTGGAGGTCGCAACCCGGGGTGGGGCGGCCTGCCTCGGCCGTCAAGGCGAGATCGGTGAACTCAGCGTTGGCGCCGCGGCCGATCTGGCGCTATGGCGGCTCGACGGCGTGACCTTTGCCGGGGCCATCTCCGATCCCATCGAGGCCCTGCTGCGCTGCGGTCCGACGTCGGCCCACTACACAATTGTGGCGGGCAAGATCGTAGTCGAGCAGGGATCACTGGTGTCGCCCGACGTTGAGAACCGTCTGGCCCGCCATCGGGTCGTGGCCGAACACCTGCAAGGCCCTCTCGACCAATGACGGTGCCATCCCAGGCCACGGGCGAGACCGATCTGACCCAGATCCTGGCCCATCTGACCGTGACCCGCCGCCCCGGCAGCTTCGTTGTCATCACCGTCGACGAACCGGTGTCGCTTGGCGACGGGGTTGAAGCTGTGCTGGCCGAGAGCGAGGCCATCACCGTAGTGGCCGCGACCGAGGCCGCCGACCGGAACGGTTGGTCGTACCACTTCACCGCCGCCTGGCTGACCTTGGACGTGCACAGCTCCCTCGAGGCCGTTGGCCTGACCGCGGCATTCGCTGCAGCCTTGGCCGAGCGGCGCATTCCCGCCAACGTGCTCGCCGGGTTCTACCACGACCACCTGCTGGTTCCCATCGAGCGGGCCGACGAAGCGGTGCAGTGTCTCAACGGCCTGCGCCCGGCCGAATAGGCTCTCACCCGGGTACGCCTCGACAACCAGCACAGCCCGCGCTGCTGGGCCCGTTCCTCGGCGCTGGCCTTACCACCACCCGCCGTGGTAGTCCATTGAGGAGGGAATAGGTAGGAGTTGGGCGATGAGTGAGATCAATGTGTCGGTGGCCGGACGGCTGGAAGGACGGGTAGCCCTCGTTGTCGGGGGTGGCCAAACCGAGGGTGAGACGATCGGCAACGGCAGGGCCACGGCCCTGGTGCTGGCCCGGGCCGGGGCCCATGTGGTGGTGGCCGATCGCAGTGGGTCCTCGGCCCGCGACACCGTCGATCTGATCGAGACCGAGGGGGGCGAGGCGTCGGCCATGGCCCTTGAGGTGACCGACGATGCCCGCCACCAGACGGTGGTGGACCAGATCGTGAACGAGCACGGCCGCCTCGACATCCTGCACAACAATGTGGGGGTGAGCATCGCCGGAGGCGACGCTGATGCGTTGGACCTCGATCCCGACACCTTCGACCGATTGTGGCAAATCAACCTCAAGGGCATGTGGTTGGCCGCCCGCCATGCGATTCCTGTCATGCGGGCTCAGGGATCGGGGTCGGTGGTGAACATCTCCTCCATGGCCGCCCGTCTGGCCTATCCCCTGGTCGGCTACAAAACCACGAAGGTGGCCATGCTGGGCCTGACCGAGAATCTGGCTGCCACCAACGCCGCCTACGGAGTGCGGGTCAACGCCGTCCTGCCGGGCCTGATGAACACCCCGATGGCCATTGAAGCCCGGGTGGGCCAGGGCACGCCCCGGGCTGAGGTGATCGCCAACCGCGACCGGCGGGTACCGCTGGGAGCCAAGATGGGCACCGGTTGGGATGTGGCCCACGCTTCACTGTTCCTGCACAGCGACGAGGCCCGTTTCATCACCGGCATCGCCCTCCCCGTCGATGGCGGGCAGGGACTCACCGGATAAGTGCCCGATGACGGAGCGGGGGTCGAGACAGCTCTGCCGTTGGGAACTTGATGGGATAACCGGTCCGGTGGTGGTGATCGATGTGCTGCGGGCCTTCACCACCGCCGCCTATACCTTCGCCGCCGGAGCCGAGGCCATCCATCTGGTGGCCGAGGTGGCCGATGCTCTGGCCTTCAAGGACCAACATCGTGGTGCGTTGGCCATCAGCGGCGATGACGATCGGCTCACCGCGGCGCTGATCGAACGGGCGCGACAGAGTCAACCCCTGGCCGCCGAGCGCACTGCGGCCGCCTTGTTGACGACGATGGACGCCAAGCGAGGGGTAACACTCGGCCCGGAGCACCTTCCTGCCATCGACATTGAGCTGGCGGCCGAGGTCGACGAGTTTGATCTCGCCATGGAGGTCACGGCCCACGATCGTGGCCTACGACTGGAACCGCGGCGCTGAAGACTACCGCTGACGGCATCGGCGTCAGGGAAGTCGGTCCAGAGCTTGAGCGGTGGCCGCGGTCATGGTGTCCCGGAGTGCGTCGACGTCGGTGATGCCAAAGGGAGCCGCAGCCAGGCTCAGGACCCATTCCCCCTTGACCGCTTGCAGGTCGACACCGCCAAGGCGGGACTCAACCACGATGTAGCCCTCGTCGCCGACGCCAAGCGGTTCAGCGTTGGGCAAGCCGCTGCCCCCGCTGTAGAACTCGATCCCGCTGAACACCGAAACGACGAGCAGACCGTCGGACTCGGTGACCCAGGCACAGGACGACACCTGGTTGAAGTCGCCAACGGGCGTCGGATCAACAGTTGCGGCCGAGCCAAGAATTCCCTCCGCATCGGCAGCATCAATGAGCACACAGGCATCAACCTCAGGCACCGAGGCGCCGTCGGCCAAGGTCGTGGTGGTGGCCGCGCCGTCATCAGTGGCTGCGCCGTCGTCGGTGGCCGCACCGTCATCGGTGGCCGGGCCGGCCGGGACGGTTTCGGACGCCAACGACTCCGACGGCACGGCGTTGGCGGGCGCCGTCGACGCTTCGTCGACCCCTCCCCCGCTGCAGGCGCCAAGCACCAGGATCACTGCCGACAACAACCATGACTTGCCCATAGCCCCAGACCTCCGTAGCAAACCGCCGTAGCGCAGCATAGGTCAACCCCGGCCGCCGCCGGTGCCCATGTCCGGACCGCGGCCCGTCGAGATGCGGCTCGCTCCTAGTCCGCGGCCACGACGTCGCCGGGACGGTAGCGGGCTCCGTCGTTGAGGGGAACGCTGGCAAGGTTGACCGGGCCGGCAGGATCGACGGTGGCGCCGCCCCAGACGATGACCTCCTCGCCGGTCCACACCGCTACATGACCGTTTCGGCTCAAATCGATCGGTGCCGGGGGCAGCGAACTCCAGCGGGTCAGGTCCGCATCGGCGGCGAGGGCCGCCGCCTCTGAGCGCAGGCGGTTGTGCCCAGAGCGCACATCGTCAACGGTTAGACCTCCAATCCACAGGTGACCCCCTGGAACCTGCACCAGTTCGACCTCACCAACGTCGTCCATTGGCCCCCGGTCAGGGGCGGTGGCGGCGACCCAGTTTTCAGCCCGGGCATCGAAACGATAGGCGACTCGACGCACATCACCCTCCTGCGTGTACTCCAGCCCAACAGAACCACCCCCCGCATCGACGACGCCCTCGCTCCCAATCCACGGCGGAGCGCCGGACGGAGTCATCTCTTGCACCTGCCCGGCAGCGAGATCGATGAGGAAGCCTCGTGGCCCCGGCGCAGCGATGGCGGAGAAATGACCGACAATCTGATCCGCGGTTATGAACTGGGGCAACCCATCAAGGATTGGGTCATCGTCGAACCCGAAGGGGGTGAAGTCCGACCAGGACGCATCGGCGGGGTCGAAGGTGGCCCAAACCCGCCCGGAGTCCGAGCGGGAGCCGATCACAACCACTTGATCGCCCCACGCCATGAGGTAGCGGACCAGGTGGACGGTGGCGTCGCCGCTGACAGGGATCACCTCGTCAGTTGGTAGTTGCTCAAAGCGACCCTCATCGACCAGGCGCCACTGGTCCTGGGCCGGGTCGTAGGCCACCAGGTCCCAGCCCCAGTCGAGTTCGTCGCCGTACACGACGAACAGCACTTCGCCCCCGACCCAGGCCCCCGATCCACCATCGTGGTGGTCGAACGGGAACGGCGCCAGAGGTCGCCAGGAGTCGGTCGACGGGTTGTTGGCGGCACCGTCATCGTGGGGGTCGCCGTTGGTGTGGCGATCGGTGAAACCGCCCCACACCACCAGTTCATCGCCGGTCCAGACCACCCCCGGATCGAAGCGGGGAGTCAGGGGGCTGGGGGCCATCGACAGCCAAGCGCCTCGGCGATCTCAGCATCGGGCAGGTCCTCCAGATGGCGGAGCACCAGAACGATCCGTTGACGGTCCGGGAGGCCGAGCAACAGATCCCGAAGCTCGACCAGCGCAGCAGGGGCATCCCCAGGGGCATGATCGACCGTTACCGCCGCTTCGGATCGCCGTCGCCGCCGCAAGACGCCGTAGGCGCCGTTCACCACCGCCCGGCGCAGGTAGGGCCGAACCTGTTGCACCGAAGCCCAGTTGCGGACCACGGCGATGAAGGCGTCCTGCACCACCTCCTCCCCTTCGCCCCGGGAACCGAGAATCATGGTTGCTACTCCGGCCAGGGTGTCGAACTGCTCCCGGTATTCAACCATCAACGGCTCAGGCCATCCGTGAGGGCCGACGTCGACGCGACCACGATCGGCAAGGCAACGACGGCCAACATCGCCACAGGAATTGGTGTTCCCCGAACTCATCACAACGGTGACGCGCCAAGAGCCGAAACTGTTGCGAACAACCAATGCCGTTCTTTCATCTGACGCTCAGAGGCTCGGCCGAGACCAGACCCGATCACTCGACGATCACGGTGACCACCTCGATGGTCTCGGAGTAAACGATCTGGGCCCCGGCGGCCAGCAGCGCCAGGGCGGTAAGGCCCGCCAACACGGACCAGCGACGCTTCGACAGAACACCAGGCCGGGCGACCAGCCAACCAACGGCGAGGAGAACGACGGCCACAAAATCGGCGATGATTACCACCGCCGAGAAAAGCCAGTTGGCCGACCCCGCCACCCCCCGTTCAACCAGCAGAGCATTCGCCTCGCGCAAGCAGCCGTTGTACGCCCGGCTGTGGGCGATGTCGTCGGGGTCGGAGTCCGGCAGGTGGTAGGCCAACTCGCTCAGCACGGAGTCGGTATCGGTGAGCAACGACGGTTCGCACGGCAGTTCCGAGTTGACGATGACGTCGAGGCGGACCGCGGCAATGGTGATCTGAAGCATCAGGCCGACAGCGGCGCCGACGGCGAGCACGGCGAACCCAAATCGCCGATTGCGTCCCAACACCCGGCCCCAGGCCCGCCGACCCGAGGCGGACCACCTCCTCCCCTGCCGCCGGCCATGCTGACGTTGCACGCCCTCGGTACCCGTCGTGGGGCCGTCGACCGTCGCCGCCAGGCCGCTGATCAACGCCGCCAAGAGCAACACGACACCGCCCGCCACCAGGGGCAGCGTGATCCCCGGCCAGGCAATGAGGCCGTCGGTATCGAGCACGGTGCCGTCAACGGTCAGGCTGCGACCGGAACGTTCGGTGGAGGCGCAGTAGTAGGTGGCGTCGTATTGATCGTCCCGCTCGGTGATGGCGCAGCGGTCGCCGGAACCGGCGGAGAGGGACAGTCGGTCAAATCCGTTGGCGCGCAGGAAGCGACCCCAGTCGGCGGTGGTCAGATCGTCGTTCACCTCCGCCGTCTCGTAACGCAGGGTGACCAGGCGACTTCCATCCAGCGGCGGCACCTGGGGGCGATCGATCTCGACCAGCTCATAGCCGTCAATACTTGGGGCCGTAGCCGCCAGCTCAGCTCCGATCCGAACGTACGGCAGGATAAACACCGCCGCCACCAGACCCCCCGCCGCCACGAGACCAACGCCCACCGCCACCAGTCGACCGGCCCCTAACCGGACAACCCAGAGCACAGCCAGGGCGGACAGGGCCAAGGCGAGCAGCAACCACCAGTAGGACGGCGCCGATGGGATCGACAACGGCGATCCAGCGGCCGCGCTGGAGCGGCGATCACCCGGCCCAATCTGATTCTCAACAAGGGCGACAACGGCCAAGGCAGCAGCGCCCAGAGCGCCCGCGTACAGGACCCGTTGGGCTCCCACCCTGCGGCCTCGCCACCGTGGCCCGTCCTCCGCCCGCTCTCCGACCGTGTCCGCCAACAGAAGGTCGGCCCGCCGTTCGGTGTCGGCCAGAATCGCCGGGTCTGGTACATCTTCGGGCAGGCGGCTCAACTCCCGACCCAGGCGCCGCTCGATGGCGTCGAGGTCAGTACCGGTGTCACTCACGGCGCTCTCCCTTCTCGGGCCGGACCAATCGGTTCAACCGGTTCGACCGGGACCGGCGTTGCCGCCGGTCCACCGCCGGCAACGGGCCTGCGACCACCCATCGTCTGCGCCAGGGACCGGAGCCCCCGGTGCAAGTGCGTCTTCACTGATCCGCTGCTGATGCCGAGGGCCACGGCGATGGCATCGACGGCAAGGTCTTCGCTGTACCGCAGGACGATGCACTCACGCTGTCGTCGTGCCAGGTCGGCCACCGCCGATGCCAGCTCCTCGTCCACCAGATAGTCCTCCGGCCCTTCGGCGTAACCGGCAGCCAATGGTCGGTGGCGGCGAGCCAAGGCCAGACGACGGAGCCGTGACCGACTGAGATTCACGACCGCGGTTCGCAGATAAGCCTGAGGGGCGTTGAGGTCGGTGAGCGCCGGACCGGCCGCCACCAACCGTACGAACGCGTCCTGGACGATCTCCTCGGCCAGGGCTCGGTCGTTGACCAACCAGGCGGCCAGGCGGCCAGGCGCACCATGGGCTGATAGCGCTCAGCGAAGAGTCGCTCCAATGCGGACTCATCCTCGCCCAAGGCTCAACCTGTCACCCTGTCACCGTTCACAGAACCTAGACCCACACCGCAACAGAAACGTTGACAGCCGGGTCCAGAAACCCCAGTGAGCGGCGTGCCGACCCGGATTGGGGATGGGATGACGCTTGGTTCGTCAGTTCCGGGGGACGGAGGGCCCCGGCCAAGACGGTGCCGTGCGATCAGTAGTCGCGTTTGGCGTCTCGTCGACGACGGGTGGTGACGCGGTGCTGCACCCGCCAACCATCGGCGGTCTTGACCACGTCGTCGTAGTACGAGGCGGTCCCCACCTTGCCCCCCGGCAACAGGGCCACGATGCGGAAGAACAGCTTCACACCGTCGGCGGTTTCATCAACGTAGATGTTGGTCATGGTGTGGGTCCGCGGGTGCTGGGCTTCGGTGTCCATGAAGGCCTTGATGACCTCGAGGCCTTCGAGGCGGGGGGCCCCGAGATCAGTCAGGTCGAACACCGCGTCGTCGGTGAAGATCTGACCCAACCGTTCCCAATCACGGTCATCGATGGCGTCGCCGTAGCGCCCCGCCAGTTCGTGCAACTCCAGCCGATCAGCAACATCCATGAGGTCATCCTGACACAGCGCCAGGACCCTCGGCGAAGCCGGACTAGCGACCACACACCCCGCCATCCGACCGCGACGCGGCGGTCGGATGACGGTGGTGGTGTCAGATCGAGGCGTGAACCGGGGCAGAAATCACCGGCCGGAGTTCACCCGCATACGTGCCCGCCTTGTTGAGGATCGGCTGGGCCGAGCCCCCGTCGGCATCAACCGCGGGCAGTGCCCCCAGGCGATGCAGCAGTCCCTTGATGGCAGCGTGGGAGGCCCGAGCGGTGCCATCGGCGGCCTTGAGGGCGATTCCCAGGCGCTGAGCGGGCAGTGCTGCCATGAACACGCCCTCGGCTCCGGCCTTCATGACCACCGGTTCGGTGATCAACCCCTCCACCACGTTCTCGGTTCGCCCGGTGCCCGACACCCAGAACGTGCGCTGAGCGGCGGCCGAGACCCGGGTGGTGGCGGCGGCAAGGTCGGGGTCCAGATCGACAGGATCAACCAGACGGGCCATGGCCAGGGCCATGCGTTGCAGAGGCAGGGCGAAGACCGGAATACCACAGCCGTCGATGCCCGAACGCTGCTCGCTGAGATCGAGGCCGGTCATGGTTTCGATGGCGTGGGTGATGTGCCGCTGCACCTCAGAGCAGCGCTCTACGTAACCAGCGGTGGGAAGATCCAGGTGACGGGCCAAGGTGAGAAATCCGGCGTGCTTGCCCGAACAACAGTTGAACACCGGGTTCGGTTCACCTCGTGAGGCGAGGAACTCCCGCTTGGCCTCTTTACCCAGGGGGATATCAGCCCCACACTCCAGATCGAGATCGGACAAATCGAGGCGATCCAACCAGGCGCGTACGGCCTCAACATGCTCGGGTTCGCCGCTGTGGCTGGCACAGGCCAGGGCCAGTTCCTCTTCGCTCATGCCATAGGCATCGGCCGCGCCGGAGGTCAGCAAGGGCAGTGCCTGAATCGACTTGATGGCCGACCGTGGAATGGTGGCACGCTGGCGATCGCCCCACGCCTCGACCACACCTGAGCTGTCGGTGATCACCGCATGAATATGGTGCCTGCTTTCCACCACATCGCCACGCCACGCCTCGACCGTAAACGTTCCTTCGCCTTTGGTTTCCACAAGCCTTGGTCCTTCTATCGATCCCCATTTACTAGGGGGCCGTCGGCCGTTGCCCGCGGTATCTGAACCCTGTTGCACAACTTTGCCCCAACCAACGGTAACCGCAGTCACCTCCACGACGACAAACCGGGCAACCTCGCCGCGGCCACTGTCGAGGCGGCCGTTGGCCTCTGCCCACGCTCGGTCAGGCAGACGAAACCGACCGACCGCTCCGGGTGTGGGCAGCTTTGCCCCCGGCTACGACAAAGCCATGTGCCCCTGGTCAAATCAGCCCGATTTACTGTCGGCCGACACCCACGATCACGCTTGAGGACCGTACACTTCAGGCCCATGAGCCCCGGCTCGAAACGCCTCACAATGCTGGCAACACTGTCGGCCCTGAGCGCCCTGGTGATCCACCAGGTGGCTTACCTCGCCGCCCTGCCCTTCTCCTCGCCCGACCCCGTCACCGTCCTTGGCAACCACAATCACCTGGCGGCCCAGTGGGCCCTGACCACGCCGATAGCCGTGTTGGCCGCCGCTGCCGCCGTCGTCAGCGGGCTACGCCGCTTCGGCTCGATCGACACCATCGATCACCGCAGGCTGGCGATTGGCAGCGCCTCGCTGTTCGCCGCGCAGGAAGTCATTGAGGCCATCAGCCACAGCGGCGGCATCAGTGGCCTCGGATCGATGCCGAGCTTTTATCTGGGCCTGCTGGCGGCACCACTTGTGGCCCTCATCATGGCTCGTGCCGTGCACACGGTTTCCCAGCTGGCGGCGCGACTCCTCAGCCGCACCACCTTCGCTGTCACTCAACGCAGCGGCCATGAACGGCCGGTGATCCAGGTCCACCTTTCGAATCAGTTCGACGCCTGCCTTCCGGTACGGGGCCCCCCTTCGTTGCTGCATCACTGATCAGCCAACGACAAAGCCCCGAACAAACGAAATGGAAGGAAACCCATGTTTAACTATCTCGCGCGCCGCCGCGGCTTCCACACGCCGTCGACGCCCTTGAATCCGGCTCGATTCCTGCTCATCCTCCTCGCCCTCGTCGCTATCAGCGCCGGATGCGGCTCGACTGACGAGGCCGAATCTGCCGCCGAGCGTGACGAGCAGACCGACCAGGCCGACGGAGGTGACAACGACCGCGACGACGGAGACCAGCACGAAGCCGGCATGGAGATGGAGGACGACGACGCTGATGGCCATGACCATGGCGACGAGGAGATGATCGAAGTCCCGGGGACGATGACCGTCCCCACCCTCGCCATCTCAACCGCCGCCGACCCAAGCGAAGGGGTGAACCTGTCGATCTCGGTCGAGGACTACACCTTTGCTCCCGAGCACGCCAGCACCGACCCGATCGATGGGGAGGGACACGTCCACATCTACATCGACGGAGAGAAGCTCGGGCGCTTCTACAACCACGGGGTTCACCTGAGTGCCCTCGGGGCCCTGGCTCTGGAGCCAGGCGAGCATGAGGTCATGGTCGAGGTCAGCGCCAACAACCATCTGCCCTATGCCGTTGACGGTGTTCCCATCACCCAGAGCGAGACGATCACCATCGAGGCCGCAGAGTCCACCGGCGACGAACCGGCATCGATCGAGATCGACGCCGCCCCTGCCATCGAGATCGAGGTACTCACCGACCCCAAGGCCGGCTGGAACGTGCACTTCGATGTCAGCGATTTTGACCTCGTGGCACCAATGGTAACGGCCGCCGCGGCCGAGGGCGAAGGCCACCTGGTCCTCAGCGTCGACGGTCAGCCGCTCACCCGGCTGTACGGATCATGGTGGCACCTGTCAGGCCTGTCCAACGGCGAGCACGAACTCACCGCACAGCTGGTGGCCTCGGACCGCTCACCGTTCACCGTTGACGGTGAACCGATCGTGGCCACCACCGTCATTACCGTCGGCGATGACAGCAACGACAGCGCGGCGGCTGGCACCGAAGCCGACATCATCATCAAGGCAACGGTGGCGGGCGACGAAGTCACCATCGACAATGATCGCCAGGAGATCGAGCTCGGATCACTGGTCTCGGTCCAGGTCACCAGTGACGCCAACGACCACATCCATCTCCATGGCTACGACCTGCTGACCGATGTCGCCGCCGACGAGCTGGCCGAGTTCGACTTCGTGGCCGACATACCCGGCGTGTTCGAGGTGGAACTCGAAGAGGCAGGCACTCTCCTGTTCGAGATCGCGGTCAGCTGATGATGCTCGCTCACGGGGTCGGGGCACGTGGCGATCTGCCGCTGCCATTCTGGCTGTTCGTCTGGGCGGCGGCGACGGCGTTGATCGTCTCCTTCGTCGCTCTCGGCCTGGCCTGGACCCGACCCCGTTTGCAGGCGGCGGCGTCCGGTCGCCGTCTCCTTGGGGGCGACGCTTCGCCGTTCCCGCCAAGGGTTTTGAGCCAGGTGCTGGTGCCGCTGGCTCAGGCCGCGGCCCTGGTCCTCCATGTTGTTGCGGTGTGGGCGGGACTGTTCGGTGCCAATGACACCGGCCACAACCTGCTTCCCGTCGCCCTGTACGTCACCGTGTGGGTTGGGATGCAACTCCTCAACGGGGTGGTCGGCGACCTGTGGCGGCTACTCAGTCCCATCAACACGCTGGCCCGTTTGGCCGAAGGGGTAGCCCGTGCCCTTGGCCGGGCCCCCAGCGACGCGCCGCAGCGGCTGGGCCACTGGCCTGCGGCACTCGGGCTTTTTGTGTTTCTCTTTTACGAGCTGGCCCATCCCACCGGTTCCGAGCCCCGCACCCTGGGTCGGCTGTTGCTCGCGCACTCCCTGGTGACGGTGGTGCTGGGCGTCAAGTGGGGGGCGGCATGGGTGGCCGACAACGAACCCTTCGCCGTGCTCTTCTCGCTGTTGGCGGGCATGGCGGTGTTCTTCACCCGCGATCGACAGCTCCGGCTTCGACCTCCCATGACGGGCCTGGCCCGTGTGTCGGCCGGATCAGGCACGTTGGCCGCGTTGCTGATCGTGCTCGGTGGCACGACCTATGACGGCTTCAGCGAGAGCCAAGCCGGCCGGGACCTGCTTGGCGCATCATCGGGTTGGAGCGGGGCGGCCATCTCAACCCTCGGGCTGCTGGCATCGATCGGGATCGTGGCTGCGTTGTTCGGCATCGGGATCTGGTGGATGACCAGAGTGACGCACTTGGGCATGCCCGAGGCGTCAGCCGCCTTCACCCCCTCGTTGATACCGATCGTGTTCGGTTACGCCATCGCCCACTACGCCCGGCTTCTAATCGATGAGATCCAGACCTTCTGGTTCCTGCTTTCGGACCCTGGCGGGCTCGGTTGGAACCTGTTCGGTGGTGCCGACAACGCCATCAACTTCAACGTCATCAGCCCCACCACGGTGGCCTGGCTGCAGGTGGTGGCCATCGTGGTCGGCCACATCGGCGCCGTGCTGGTGTCCCACGACCGCTCGGTCGAGCTGCTGACACCGGCTGAGTCACAACGCAGCCAGCTCACCATGCTGCTGGTGATGGTGTTCTACAGCACCATTGGACTCTGGCTCCTACTCAACGCCTGAGCAGGTTCAGACGAAGTGGGAGCGGAGCACCCCGATGTCCTCGATCTCCACTTCAACCACATCGCCGGCGTTGAGCAACTGGGGTGGATCCATCCTTGAGCCCACCCCTTCAGGGGTGCCGGTGGCGATCACGTCACCGGGGCGCAGCGATGTGGCCTTGGTGATGTACTCGATCACCTCGTCGATCTTGAACAACATGCGATCGGTGGTCGAGGACTGCATGGTCTCGCCGTTGACCCTGGTCATGATGGCCTTGCCGTAGGGATCGCCGTACTCGTCGGCTGTGACAACCAGCGGCCCGATGGGGCCCGAGTCGTCGGGGTTCTTCCCGAGGGCCCACTGCGAGGTGGCCCGCTGGTGCTTGCGAGCGCTGAGGTCGTTGAAGCAGGTGTAACCCAGCACCCCGTCCATGGCATCGGCCGTTGCGGTGTCGACCAGGTGGTCGCCGATGATGACGGCCATCTCACATTCCCAGTCGAGCCCGGACTCACCGGAGGGCACACGAATCTGACCCTCGTGGTTGGAGAGCGAGGCGTACCAGCGGGCGAACACGTTCGGCGCCGGGGGTCGTTGACTACCGGTCTCGGCAATGTGGGAGGCGTAGTTGAGCCCGAGGCACAGCACCTTGGCTGTACGGGGCACCGGGGGTACGGCAACGATGGCATCAAGGGCGACCGCTTCCCCTGTAGGGTCGGTTCCCCGCCAGCGGGCCAGGTCGGCGTAGAACTCATCGATGGTCGTCAACGGGGTCACGGCGTCACCGTCGACCGTGCCGATCCAGTCTGCTCCGTCGTGTTCGAATCCCAGATACCTCATGCCAACCTCACCAGCTTTCCGTCGAGCGGCCCTCACCCTAGGCGCGCCAGCGACCGAACAAGAAAGCCTCGATGATCGGCCTCAACCCAGCGGGGCGCCGGGACTTCGCTTCCTCAGGCAAACAGTTGCTGGCGGCGTTGACGAGCCAACAGGAAACCCCCGGGAACCACCACCAACCCAACCGCCAGGTAGAGGATCAGGCTGGGCTCGGTGCGTAGCTCTGGTACAAGCACGAAGGTGGTCAGGACCTCAGTCCCGGCCAACAGGGCGACAAAGCGCACCAGGTACCGTTCCGGAACCCGTGAGGCAACCAGCGAGCCCAAGGGGGCACCCCAGACCACCACCGGCACGGCGGCCATCCAAAGCCCGAGCAGATCAGCCTGGCTGGCGGCCAGATCAACTGCCAGGCCGCCGACCGACACGACACGATCCCCGATCACCTCGACGGCGAACTGGCCGTCGAAGATACCAAACAGGCCGAAGCCGACGAGCGAAACCGAGGTCATGATCATGATGGCCGTTGGCAGTGCCACCCGGGGCCCCACATCGGCTAGGACCACCAGGAACAGGAACACCAGGATGTTGGCCCCGGTCCCGGTCAGGCTCGACAACACACCGCCGGCAAAGGCCATGAGTACAAGGCCAACATCGAGGCGCCGACCCCACTCCAACGTGTGGTGGTCGCTGTCGGTGTGGCGCAGGTGGCGGACCATCAGCAGCGAGGTGGTGGCCAGCACAATGCTGAACGTCGCCTTGACCCACGGCGCAGGGATGGTCGAGGGCCAAAACGCCAGATCCCGGTGCCCGAACAGCGCAACCGACAGCAAGAACCCGGCCACCGCCGCTATTGAGCCCAGCACCGCCGCCCGGGCATGATAGGCCCGGCGAAAGGCCAGGATCGACAGTACCGCCATCGTCATGCCAACGGCCTGGATACTGAGACCAAACGTGCGGGCCACCGGGGCCGGAACATGCAGCCCCTTGGTAAATACGGGGAAGGCCACCGCTCCCCCACCCTCGGGCGACGACCCGGCGAGGAAACTACCGAACAACATGGTCACCGCCGATTCCCAGTGCTCAAACACCCGACTCTGGAGGTCGGTGGCGATGACGGCCACCAACCAGATCAGGGTGGCCACCGCCGACAGGGCCCAGCTGGTCCATCCCGGCAGCCTTCGTCGTTGTGCCGTAGACGCCTCCTCAGCGGGCAGGGACTCAACGGACGACGTCGACAAAGGCATGGGAGAACAGGCACCGATCGGGAACGAGGTCTTCCGGCCACCTACCATCTCGACAGCTCCAAGCTTGCCCAGGGACCTCAAAGACGTCGTCAGCCTACCCAACCACGCTGCCGGGCCGCCACGTCGCCCTACGCTGGAGACTCGTGGCACGCGCACCGTATCTGACCAGCCGCCTACAAGGTTTCGGCACCACCATCTTCGCCGAGATGTCGGCCCTGGCCGCCAGAACCGGGGCGGTGAACCTGGGCCAGGGCTTCCCCGACACCGACGGCCCTACCGTTGTGTCCGAAGCAGCCGTCGAAGCCATTCGCAACGGACAGAATCAGTATCCCCCGGGCCCTGGCACCGAGGATCTGCGCCGTGCCGTTGCCGAACACCAGGCCCGCTTCTGGGGCCTCGACTTCGACCCGGCGGATGAGATTCTCATCACCGCCGGAGCGACCGAGGCCCTCGCCGCGGCCCTGCTCGGGTTATGTGAGACCGGGGACGAGGTGGTTGCGTTCGATCCGACCTATGACTCCTATGCCGCCGGTGTCGCCCTGGCCGGGGCCCGCCTCCGTCCCGTCCTGCTCAACCCGCCCGTCGACGGCACCGGCCCCTTCACCTTCGATCCCGACGAGCTGCGTCGGGCCTTCAACCCCAAGACCAGGCTGATCCTGCTGAACACCCCCCACAACCCGACGGGGAAGGTGTTCACCAGCGCCGAACTGGCCCTGGTGGCGGAGTTGTGCGTCGAACATGACGTTCTGGCCGTGACCGATGAGGTCTATGAGCATCTCGTGTTCAATGGCCACCATCAGCCGCTGGCCTCGTTCCCTGGCATGGCCGAACGCACCGTTACGGTGTCCTCGGGAGGTAAGACGTTCTCCTTCACCGGTTGGAAGGTTGGCTGGGCCTGCGGGCCGGCGGAGATCATCAACGCCGTCAGGACGGCCAAGCAGTTCCTGACCTTCGTGAACGGGGCGCCGTTCCAACCGGCCATCGCCGTCGGGTTGCGTCTTGGTGACGGCTACTTCCAGCAGTTCACCGCTGTGCTTCAGGCCAAACGTGAACTGCTCAGCGGTTACCTCAACCAGGCGGGTTTCGGGGTCTTTACCTCTGAGGGCACCTATTTCACGACCGTCGACATCTCCCCCGTCGGCCACGACGACGGCATCAACCTTTGCCTGGCCCTACCCGAACTGGCCGGTGTGGTCGCCGTACCCAGCGCGGTGTTCTACCAGGATCGCCGCCACGGCAAGAACCTGATTCGCTTCTGTTTCGCCAAACGCGACGAGGTGCTCATCCAAGCAGGCGAGCGCTTGGGGACTGCTTTCGGCTGAAGGCCACCACGACAGAACAAGAGACAGGCATCGATCAATGCATGCGACCCGACGGCGAACCAATCCAATCATTCGCCCCGACATGGACGATGTAATGGGCTCCAACGTCCAGGGACCTTCATTGATCCGGGTCCCCGACTGGGTCGACGCGCCGCTGGGCCGCTACTACCTCTACTTCGCCGACCACAAGGGTTCCTCTATTCGTCTGGCCTACGCCGATGATCTTGACGGCCCGTGGAGAATCCACTCCCCCGGTGCCCTGCATCTTCGTCACTCCCACTTCCTGGTCGAGCCCGCTGCGGTGCCGTCCGAGGTCAATCCGACCTCCAGTCGCTGGGCCGATGCGGCCGAGGAGGACATCCCGACCCCGATCGACAGTGCAACCAAACCCCAAATCGCCTCACCCAACGTGCACGTCCGCCCCGGCCAACAACAGATTGTCATGTATTGCCACGGGCTTGAAGGATTCCGTCACCAGCGCACCCGGCGACGCCCCCAAGCACATCCTGGTCTCCACCATCGATCTGGACCCCGATTGGTCGAACTGGCAGGCAGGCGAGCCCCGCTCGGTGCTGGAACCCGAAGAGGAATGGGAAGGTGCCGCTCTGCCCCTTCGGGCCTCAAGGCGCGACTCCATCTATCGACGGGTCAGGCAGCTGCACGATCCGGCGGTCTTTGAGCAGGACGGTCGCACCTATCTGCTGTACTCGGTCGCCGGCGAGGCCGGCATCCCCATCGCCGAACTGTCATTCAACGATTGACGACGCTGGGTGCCAAGCAAACCTGAAGGGCCGGCCTGAAGCCCCCACCTACGTGGTCGATGGCAGGGGCCGACTCATCTGCACCACGGCCAGGGCACCGGCGATCCCGGCGATCAGGACCCCCCACCACCGTTCACCGGTGAATTCGGCCAGGACCGCAACCAGCGCTGGGCCGAGTGCGGTGGATAGACCGAACACGGTGATCAGGACACCCATGCAGGCCCCGAGATGGACCTCGTCGAACAGCTCGTTGGCATAGATACCGAGCAACGGTGAGATTGCGCCGATACCGAAGCCGGCGAAGGCCACATAGATCAGGGCCACCACGATGTTTCCGGCAAAGGCCAACACCACAACACCAATGGTGACCGCAGCAAAGGCCAACCTCACCGCCGACCGCCCCCCGAGGCGGGCCAGGATCCACGGCAGCGGTATGCGTCCAGTGACCTGGGCCGCGCCCCTGACCCCTGCAATCCATGCCGCCGTGCCAACGCTGAGTCCGGCCCCCGTCATCAGGGGCACCTGGTACACCAGCACACTGCCGATCCCAAGGCCGACCAGCCCGGTGGCCACCACAAACTGGCGGGCCGCCGGTTCGCCGAAGGTGGCGGCGAAGTCCAACTTCGGTCGTGCGCCCGGAACCCGGTCGCGTTCCTTCACCACCATGACGGCGACCACCAGTACCAATGCCGTGGTCAGCACCAGGATGCGAAGGGCGACCCGCCAGCCGAACGCCGCCACCAAGGCGGCAGTCAGCGGAAGGTAGATCGTGCTGGAGAACGCGCCGTAGATGGTCAGCAGGGCAATGGCCCGGGCCGGGGCCTCCGGGGCCGCCCGCACAGCCGTGGTCTGGGTGACGTGGTAGAAGGCAAAGGCCTGCAACGACCCGCCCCCGATCACCGCGCCGGCCACAAACAGCGGCAGCTGCGTTGCCGTCGACGCCGCCAGTAGACCCACCGTCGACAACACCGCAGCGCCCAGGAATGCAGGCCTGCTTCCAGCCCGGTCGATCAGCCGACCCGCCGGAATGGCCAACAACGAGCCCGACGCCACCGACAGCGAGTACGACGTCGCCACCCAGGTTTCCGACCAGCCGGTCTCGGCCAGTATCGGGTCGAGCAGGATCCCGAAGGCGTAGTACCAGGCCCCATAGGCGGCGATGGTGACCAGGCCCAGAAGCAGGATCGTCGGGTGGGGGAAGCGCACCCGACCGGTCAACCAGTCGTCGTTGTGGTGGTCGCCGGGGTCGTGGTTGTCGTCGGCGCCCCGGGAGCCAAACCGGACAACTCGGGAACCACGAAGGTCGTGGTGGTTACCAGGCGTCGTTGGGTGAAGAACACCTGCACGTCGAGGTCGGGGGCATCGGCGATCTCCCGCAGTTCGCGCTTGAGTGTGAAGATGGCTGGTTCGTTGGGCCCGATCACCGAGACAACAACCCGTTCACCGTCGTAAACCACCGATTCGATCTCCACCTCGACCTGGTCGCTCCACTCGGCCGCGGTCACCGCCATCTCCTCCTCGATGATCTGCACCGGGGGCACCGTCGTTTCCACACCCGGGGTGATGATCTGGCGTTCGGTCCAGTTCAATCGAACGGCCAGGTCCAGCGTGGTTCCGTCAGGTTGGCGTAGCAGATCGGCATCGACTTCGGCATGAATGCGATCGACCAGATCCTCAACCGATGGCGGTTCTCCCGGTCCGGCCACATCGATTTTCACCACGCCATCGTTGACCGCCAAACGGCCCTGCTCATAGTCGGATCCGCCGTCGTTGTCGATCAACCACTGATCGACGATAAGCCCGATCTGCAGAACCAGGGCCTCCTCATCGGTCAACACCGCGGGTGGGATTGTCGTTGCCCGCTCGGTGCGGACCCACTCGACGGTCACGGAGATGTCCTCGCCCAATCGAAGCTCCAAGGCCTCGGTCAGGATGCCGTCGTCGGGAGGAGCCTCAAAACCACGCAACTTGACCAGGACGCGCCCGTTGTCGACATCCACCTCCGGGGCCAGTTCAAGACCGTTGAGCCAGTTGTCGACGACCTCCCGGGCTGTTACCTCCTCCCGCACGGCTTCGACCGCCTCCAGCGAGCGGTTGAACAAGGGAACCGCAACCACAACCACGACGGCGAGGGCAATGACGCCTGCCACCCCCAACTGCAGGGCGGTGTTCGACAGCCTTCGCGGGGGAACAAAGCCGGTGGCGATGAAGACCATGACCCCGGCGAAGATGATGGCGGCCAGGTTGGTGCCGTACAGCAATGAGGCGCCGATAGCGAGATCGGTCTCACCCCGTTCAAGGGTGATTCCAATGGCGGCCAACGGCGGGACCAGGGCCACCGCCACCGCAACACCGGGCAACGATGACGAGACGTCCTTGCGTACCGTTGCGTAGGAACCGGCCGCCCCCGCGGCCAGGGCAACCACAAGATCACGGATGTCGGGGCGGGTCCTGGCCTCGACCTCGCCCGGGAGCGGGCCATCGGGAAGGATCAGGGCCAGGGCGTAGGCAATGGCGATACACCAGGCGGTGGCCAACAGGACCTTGATCAGCGACCACAGGGCCTTGCGCACCAATGACATCGACAAACTGGCTGCGGTGGCCAGAACCGGCTGCATGAGCGGGGCCAGGAGCATGGCGCCGATGACAACCGCCGCCGAGTCGGCCGAGAGCCCCATCACGGCAACGACAACGGCCAGGGTCAACATGGTGGTGAAGCGCCAGGCCCAGTTGTCGACATGGGTCATGGCCAGTTCGTCCATCACCCGCCGTCGTTCCTGGGGATCAAGATGACGATGCCACCAGGCCTTGCTGGTGATGGGAATGAAGGGCATCGTTGGCGGACCGCTCGACGGAAGGCCTTCGGAGGTGTCGGTAACCGCCATGGCTGCCGATTGTACGTGGCTGGCCGCAGACCCTGCGACCCCCCACTCGTCCCCGGACTTCGCTAGTGTTGGTCCATGGCCGTTGGGGGCAGTACACAACAAGTCCCGTGGTTGACGCGCCTGGCGACGAGCGGTTTCGGGGTGCTGCTGTTGTCGCTAGGGCTGATGTGGGTGATCGAGATCGCCGACAGTGTGGTGCTCAACTCGTCCCTGGAGGGCAACGGTATTCAGCCCCGCCTCATCGGTGGCCTCGACGGGATCTTCTGGGCCCCGTTCCTCCACTCCAACATGGCCCACCTGATCTCGAACTCGGCCCCGTTTCTGTTTCTCGGCTTCCTGGTGGCCATACGGGGCCTGCGTCACCTGGTCATCGTCACCGCGGTGGTGATGATCGGAGGCGGTTTCTTCACCTGGCTGCTGGGCGCCTCCGGGAACCACATCGGCGCCAGCGGGGTGGTGTTCGGCTACTTCGGCGCCCTGATCGGGGCCGCCGTCTACGATCGGAAGCCCCGATCGCTGGCCCCCGCCCTGGTCGCGGTCCTGCTCTACAGCGGCCTCATCGTCGGCGTTGTGCCTCAGCAGGGGATCTCGTGGGAGGGCCACCTTTTTGGTCTCGTGTTCGGATTCCTGGCCGGACGGGGCATCGCCCGACTCTCACCGGCCAAGCCGAGACCTGAGGCTCAGAGCTACTCCTGGGAAGCCGACAAACCGTGGCTGGAGCCCTGATCGGGATCAGCGACGGCCAAGGTTCTGGACCAGGCGGGCCATCTCGACCGCCCCCAGCGCTGCTTCCTCACCGACGTTGTGACCCCCCTCGGGCTGGCTGCGGGCCTCGGCCTGGGCCTGGTTCTCCACCGTCAGGACCCCAAACAGAACCGGCACCCCCGTTTCGAGCTGAACCTGTTGCACTCCGCGGCTGCAGGCCTCCGACACCAATTCGTAGTGGGTGGTCTCACCCCGGATAACGGCCCCGATGCATACGATGGCATCGACCGAACCCGATGTCGCCAGAGCTTTGGCCGCCAGCGGGATCTCAAAACTCCCCGGAACCGAGTGCTCGACAACGGTTCGTACTCCGAGCATGCCCAGACCCCGGGCCACCCCGGCCCCCAGCTGATCAACGATGGCGGCATTCCAGCGGGCTCGCACCACGCCGATGCGCAGACCTGCGCCGTTCAGTCCATCAGGTACCGTCGCTCGCTCGTCTCCACTGGCCACACCCGCAGCGTAGCCCTCGGGCCGATAGCTTGAGAGCCATGGGACTCCTCCGCAAGGTCTTGCTGCGCCCTTTCCGCTCTCTTACCACGCTGTCGGACGTGGCCATGGTGGCCACCGCTGCCGGCCGCATGGCCAAGCGTCGAAGCGGGGGCTCACCCCGTTCCCAGAGCACAGGCGAGATGGCGTTGTTGGCGGGAGCCACGTTCCGCATCCTGCGCCGGATGCGGCGGCGTCGCAAGAGCCGACGCCTCGCCGCCTCGGAATAGCAACGCGACCGCATCACCGGGTTGCGTACCGCGGTTGAGCGACCGAAGCTGACACCATGACCAGCGCTCAACCCCCCACCTCGTCGATCAGCTTCAACGACGAGCTACGGGATCGACTGGCCAACAACCTCGCCGGTCTGCAGGTTCGTCGTTACGACCTCGAAGGCCGCCGCCATGCCGCGGTTGGCGTCATCGTCATCGACAGCGATGCCGAACTCCACGGGCACGACCCGACAACCATGGACCGGGCATCCCTCATCGCCAACCTGACCAACGACGACGCTGCCGCCGACACCGGTGAACTGACCGGTCGGGTCGACGGCACCGCCGGTGGCGCCGCCATCATGTTGACCCGTCGCGGTTCGCGCCTCAACAGCCACGCCAACCAGTGGGCCCTGCCCGGTGGGCGGATCGACGAGGGCGAGAGTCCGCTGGAGGCTGCCATCCGGGAGATCAGCGAAGAGGTAAATCTGAACCTCGGCGAGGCTGATCTGCTCGGTGCCCTCGACGACTACCCCACACGATCCGGTTATGTCATCACGCCGTTCGTGTTCTGGGCCGGGGCCGACGTCGAACCCGAAGCCAACCCGTCAGAGGTGGCGTCGATTCACCGCATCTCGCTGCGGGAACTGACCCGGCCCGACTCACCCCGCTTCATCACCATTCCCGAGAGTGAACGGCCGGTAGTGCAGGTGCCGATCGGGGGCGACCTGATTCACGCCCCCACCGGGGCCATCATCTACCAGTTCCGGGCCGTGGCCTACGACGGCACGACGACCAGGGTCGATGAACTCGAACAACCGGTGTTCGCCTGGAAGTAACGGCGCCACTCGGCCAAGCTGGCGCCATGGACTTCGACATCGACCCCGACTTTCAGACCGAGCTCGATTGGATCGAGAACTTCGTGCGCGAGGAGATCGAGCCCCTCGACTTCATCATCGAATCCCCCTACAACCTCAACGACCCCATCCGGGCCGAGATCATCCCCCCGCTGCAGAAGATCGTGCAGGAACGCAAGCTGTGGGCCTGCCATCTCGGTCCCGACCTTGGCGGGCCGGGGTACGGGCAGATGAAGCTGGCCCTGATGAACGAGATTTTGGGCCGGGCCCGCTCGGCCCCCACCATCTTCGGCACCCAGGCTCCCGACACTGGCAACAGCGAGATCCTGGCCCACTTCGGCACCCCGGGGCAGAAGGAACAGTTCCTCGCTCCCCTGCTGCGCAACGAGATCGTCTCCTGCTATTCGATGACCGAGCCCCAGGGCGGGGCCGATCCGGCGGTGTTTCGCACCACGGCGGTCGAGGACGGCGACGAGTGGGTCATCAACGGCGAGAAGTGGTTCTCCTCAAACGCCCGCTACGCCTCGTTCTACATCGTGATGGTCGTCACTGATCCCGACAACGAACTGGTGCAGAGCCAGTCCATGTTCCTCGTTCCCGCCGACACCCCCGGGGTGGAGATCATCCGCAACGTCGGCCTGGGCTATGAGTCGATCAGCGAAGACCAGGGCTCCCACGGTTATGTACGCTACACCGACGTGCGGGTACCCAAGGAGAACCTGCTCGGGCCCCGTGGTGGCGGTTTCGGGGTGGCCCAGGTCCGCCTCGGAGGTGGGCGCATCCACCACGCCATGCGCACCAGCGGCAAGGTCAGGCGCATGTTCGACATGATGTGCGAGCGGGCCCTGTCGAGGACGACCAAGGGTGAACTGCTGAGCCGCAAGCAGATGGTGCAGGAGATGATCGCCGACTCCTGGATCGAGATGGAGATGTTCCGGCTGCTGGTACTGCGCACGGCATGGAAGATCGACAAATACCAGGACTACCGCAAGGTCCGCAAGGACATCTCGGCCGTCAAGGCCCACATGCCAACCGTCTACCGCAACATCGCCTCGCGTGCCCTGCAGGTCCACGGCTCGCTCGGAGCCTCGTGGGAGATGCCCTTCGCCAAGGAGGTCATCGAGTCGTTCCACATGGGCCTGGCCGATGGGCCGACCGAGGTCCACAAGGTGCAGGTGGCCCGACGGGTGCTGGATGACTACACCCCAACCGAGGACATGTTTCCCACCACCCATCTACCCAAGCGCCGGGCGGCGGCCGAAGCCAAGTACGCCGACGTCCTGGAGCGCCACCTACAAACGCTGTAGCGGCTGAGAACCTGACAACACCGGTTGTCGCTGAGCCCGGGATCAGTCCGGGTTCAGCGGCTGCCCAAACTTGTCGCCGTAGGCCATGGCCTCCGGCCCCTGGCGGGTGATCGGGCCGTGTCCCTTCAGCTCGGGGTAGCCGACGGGGATCATGGCTGCCGTCGCCCAGTCGTCGGGGATGTCGAGCAGCGCCTTCACCTCAGGCTCACGGATGCAGTGCAGGGTGGTGAGGGTGCAGCCAAGCCCCTCGGCCACACAGGCCAACATGGCGTTCTGCACCGGCGGATACACCGAGCCACCGCCGACGAGGCTGATGCGATCAAGCTCAGCGTCGGTGACCGCCATCTTCTTGAAGTCGGCACAGAACACCAGGATGACGGGCGACGAGGCCAGATTCTCGGCCAGGTGGTCGCCTGCGGCCACGACCCGCTCCCGCTTGGCCCGAGCCTCGTCGTCCAAGGCGTCGAGCCGCTGAGCGGTGCGGGCCACATAGGCTTGCCATTCCGGCCGGTAGATCTCGGCCAACGCCGCCTTGGTCTCGGCGTCGCGAACAACAACGACCCGCCACGGCTGCTGGTTGCCCCCGGTCGGGGCCCAACACGCCGCTTGCAACACCCGATCCAGAACCTCTTCGGGGATCGGGTCCGGCTTGAGCCGACGTACCGCCCGCAGGGTGCTCATGGCCTGGTACAGCCCGGTCGTGTCGTGTTCGTCTCGTTGCGTGGCCTCGGACATGGCCCGAGACTAGCCCCGCCCTACCTCAGCCGCCGAGCCATGACTGCCAGGTCGACTCGTTGGCCTCGATCCAGGCCGAGGCGGCGGCGTCAACGGTCGCTCCCTCGGTCTCAACGGCCACCAGGAGCTGGATCTGGTCGTCGGTGGTCAGGGTGAACCGTTCCAGGAAGGCCAGCACGTCGGGGGCCTTGTCTGCCAGGTCTGGCGACGCCACCTTGATGATCCGATTTTCGGGATAGTCGCAGTTGACGCCCCCATCACCGGCTTCGGCTGACGCCTGGCAGGCCTCATTGCTCTCCGGTAGGGCCACGTTGACGAGGTCGAAGTTGCCAACGGCGGCCGTTGGTGTCCACCAGTACACCAACACAGGTTCAGCGGCCTCGTGCCGGGCGCTGAGCTCGGCCATCGTCGCCTCCTCCGAACCGGAGAACTCCACCCGTAGCGGTAGGTTCAGATTGGCGATGATTTCCTTGTCGTACTGCTCGTAGTCGGGGTTGGTGCCAAGCAGACGACCTCGGGACCCGCTGGTGGGACTGGCGAACAGGGCGGCGATCTCAGGATCGTTGAACGCCTCCCAGTTGACCACCGCCGGATGCTGTTCAACGACATAGTCGGGAACGAACCAGCCGACCTTGCCCACCGAGCCGAGCTCGCCCAGGTCGGCCACCTCACCATCGTCGAGGTAGCGCTGGTCCCGCGGCGACATGTTCGACGGCCACACCTCGAGGTTGGCATCGAGTGAGCCGTCGGCCAGGCGATCGTAGATCTCGGTGGTGTCGTCGATGCGTTCGGCCACGACCGGATAACCCAGGTGCCGTTCAATGAGTTGCTCGGCTACCGCAACATTGAGTGCGGAGGCCGTCCAGTCGTTCACCACCAGGGAGATCCTGGGCTTGGCCACAAATGCCGTTGGCGTCGTTTGGGCCGAGAGATCGTCGTCGGAAGGCCCGGAACTACAGGCTCCGACCAGCAACATCAACAGCAGCAGCAGCATTGCTGGTGCTGTAGGGCAACGCTGTGTCGGTAGCTTCACTTCACCCTTCCGCTCTGGGCCGGACTGCGGATCAGACCCGGGTTTGGCGATCTTGTCGACCTCTCACGTACCGAGGACTCGCTCTCAGGTGACATGATATGGGAAACGAGGCCGGGAGACGGCCGAGGAAGGGCAAAGCGATGGGTAGGTTGCAGGACAAGGTTGTACTGATCACGGGCGGAGCCCGAGGTCAAGGGGAGGCCGAGGGACGTTTGTTCCGCTCAGAGGGAGCCGAGGTCTACCTGACCGACGTGCTCGTGGCGGAAGGAAAGGCGCTGGGCAACGAGATCGGAGCCACCTTCCTTGAGCACGACGTCACCGACGCCGAGCGCTGGCAGGCGGTCGTCGACCAGATCAATGACGAACACGGCCGGATCGATGTGTTGATCAACAACGCTGGCATCTTCCGCATGGCGGGGCTGGCCGAAACCGATCGCCAGCTGTGGGACTCGATCATCGCCATCAACCAGACGGGGGTGTTCCTCGGGATGCAGACGGTGGCCCCGATCATGATCGCCGGCGCCGCAGGCTCGATCATCAACATCTCCTCGATTGCGGGGCTACGGGGAGCAGGCGCCGCCTTTGCCTACGGAGCCAGCAAGTGGGCGGTTCGGGGCATGTCCCGAGGGGCGGCCCAGGAGTTGGCCCCCCACGGCGTTCGGGTCAACTCGATCCACCCCGGCATCATCGACACCCCCATGGCCGCGGAGTTCGATCGGGTTGGGGTGCGCGAGCAGATAACGGAACGCATCCCCATGGGCCACCTGGCCGGCGCCGACGATGTGGCGAAACTGGCGCTGTTCCTGGCCTCCGACGAGAGCAGCTACTGCACCGGCTCGGAGTTCGTGGTCGACGGCGGCATGACCGCCTGAGGAGCTGAACCATGGAAGGTATTCATGACATGGGCGGCTTCGAGGGCTACGGCGCCCTCGACTTCTCCCCCAACGAGAAGCCGCACGTCGACCACCGCTGGCAGGCCCTGGCCGGTGCCGCGATGTTCGCCCTTCTGCGTTCGGGCCGCACCAACATCGACGCCCACCGCCATCGGATCGAGCGCATCGATCCCACCCGATACCTCCCCATTGGTTACTGGGGCCGCTGGCTGGCGGCAGTGGAGGTGGCCATGGTCGATCAGGGCATCGCCGATGGTGAGGAGATCGAGGCGGAGCTGCGCCGACAGGGCCACGAGCCTCCTCAATCGGCGGCCCCACCCCGACTCCATCCCGTGGTGGCCCTGGAGACCAGGGACAACGCCCCCGGGTTCCTTCGGACCGTTGACCGCACCCCCCGCTTCGTGGTCGGTGAGACGGTGACAACGCTGCCCGATCCGCCGCACCACGGCCACCATCGACTGCCCCGCTACTGCCGGGGGCGACAGGGAGTCGTGGCCCGGGTCTACCCGACGTTTACCTTCCCCGATGCGGTGGCCCACGATGAGGGGGAGCGGCCGGTCCACGTCTACGCCGTGCGCTTCGAAGCAACCGAACTGTGGGGTCAGGACGCCGATCCGGCCCAGCACTGCCACCTCGATCTCTTCGAGCCCTACCTCAGCCCTGTTCCCAGCGACCCGCGACCTGACAATCCGGTACCTTACAATCCTGTCCCCGACGCCAACATCGAGTCATCATGAGCCACCATCACCACGACGAACCCCACGGTCACCACCTGCACGGCAGCGAGTTGGCCGACGCCCAGACCATCAGGGCCCAGGCGCTCGAGGCGGTGCTCATCGACAAGGGCATCATGACCTCGACCGAGGTCGACAACTACATCGAGACCTGGAACGAGCGTATTGGTCCGTTGGAAGGGGCCAAGGTGGTGGCCCGGGCCTGGGCCGATGCGGACTTCAGGGCCCGCCTGGCCGACGATGCCACCAACGCGGTCGGTGAGGT
>Ga0316192_10000159_pt1 | contig 46423 bp, 46 predicted proteins | sample MerIslwburrow_MG_FD_204931 | JGI IMG/M metagenome (GOLD analysis project Ga0316192, IMG submission 204931) | Coastal sediment microbial communities from Maine, United States - Merrow Island worm burrow | ecosystem: Environmental > Aquatic > Marine > Coastal > Sediment | place: USA: Maine...
GGTGGAGTTCGTGGCCGGCGACTTCCCCGCTCGCTGGATGTGGCGCATCCCGCCCGACTTCTTCGAGGCCAAAAACTTCCTGGCCACCCAGATCATGGACGAGGCCCGCCACATGGAGGTGTTCCGCAAGCGGGCCCTTGCCGCAAATGGTGGATTGCTCCATGCCTCCCCCGCCCTGGAATGGGCCCTGAAGTCGATTCTGGAAGCCCCGACCCACACCATGGGCACGTTCCTGTTGAACCTCCTGGGTGAGGGGCTTGTGCTGTCGATCTTCCGTTCGGGAGAGTTCATCGCCCGCACCGACACCGACAAGGAGATCTTCCGGCTCTGCATGCAGGACGAGGCCCGCCACGTGTCCTACGGAACCCTGGAACTCAAGAACTACCTCGACGTTCAGGACGATCCCACCGAAGCCCTGGAGCAACTGCACCGCTTCGCCGATCTGGGGGAGCAGATCATTCTCACCGCCCTCAGCTCCCCTGCCCTGCTGGAACCGATCGCCATCTTGATGGGTGGCGATCTCAAGCACATCGATCACGGGCTCGACGGGGTTGAGATCCTCTGGGCCGTGATCATGGACGAGTACCTGCAACGCTGCGAGCGGGCAGGTTTTGATCGTCGGTCCCGCTGCACCCTCCCCCTCGAACTGGCGACGGCATGATTTTCCCGTCGATTGAATGGTTCGAGGCCCTGGGGGCCGAGATGGTGGCCGACGTCGACACCCACCGTCGCATCGGGGAGATCGAAACGAGCTGTGTGTTCTCGGTGCTCGACGCCCCGGGCGGCGACTTCAACGTGCGCCTCAACTTCGAGGAGTTGGCCCTGACCGGGATCGAGCAGATGGCAGAGGATTTCGACCCCGAATCAGTCGACTTCGTCCTTGAGGCCGACTTCATCGACTGGCAGGAGATGATCGACCACATCGCGGAGAACGGGCGTCCTGATCGTGAACACTCACTCAACTACCTGTCGCTGCCCGGTACGCCCTTTCGCTGCTGGTCGCCCGACCCACTGGGGCGGGACATGTTCTTCCGCTTCAACCAGTCGTTGCAGGTGTTCGTCGACGCCTCGGCCCGACTCGAAACCACCTATCCGGTGAGTGTGTGAGAGCCCCGGTCTGATGGCAAGCCGTCGACGGGGGAACTACGTCATCGAGCAGACCTGCATTGGTTGCGGGGCGTGCGAGTACGCCTGTCCGGGCAAGGTCGACGCCATCTACAAGGTCGACGGCGACTTCCTGGGGCGCTTCGCCATCACCCTCGAGAATTGCATCGACTGCGGATTCTGCGTCCCCATGTGCCCCATCGACTGCATCGTCGACGCCCGAGAATGGCCCGAGGATGAACGCCCGGACGTCCTGAAGCGGGGCTCGTGGGCCGACGCCGGTGCCGAGACCGATGTCTCCGGCTCAAACCTGTCAGGCCGATCAGCCCTTGCCGCGGCCCTCAACCAGCGCCGCCAGAGCTGACCCCGCAGTCGAATGTTTTTGGGGCCAGGGAATGCTACGGGCCACGAAATGTTATTGCGAGTGTGAGTACGAACGTGAACAGCCCGACCTCGACTGCGGTGGCCACCGGCCAAAATTTCGACGGTCACCTTGAACGAAGCTTCGCCGAGCAGCTGCCCGAACTGGTACTTCAATGGCAGGCTGCCACCGCCCCCGACCCCAAATTGGTCCTCTTCAATGAGTCCCTGGCCGGTGATCTCGGCCTTGATGCCGATGCCCTGCGATCACCCGACGGGGTCGCCACCCTCGCCGGAAATCGGGTGCCCGAGGGGGCCAAACCGGTAGCCATGGGCTACGCCGGACACCAGTTTGGCAACTTCTCCCCCCGCCTGGGCGACGGTCGAGCCCTCCTACTGGGCGAGCTGGTAACCGCCGACGGCCAACACCACGACATCCACCTCAAGGGCTCCGGACGCACCCCGTTCGCCCGAGGTGGCGACGGCAAAGCCGAACTCGGTCCGATGTTGCGTGAATACCTGATTGCCGAAGCCATGCACGCCCTTGGGATTCCAACCGGTAGGGCTCTGGCCGTGGTCACTACGGGCGAACAGGTCCTCCGCCAGATGGGCGGCGCCCCCGGTGGCATCCTTACCCGGGTGGCTGACAGCCATATCCGGGTCGGCACCTTCGAGTACGCCATCCGGCTGGAAGACGGGCCCGATGTGGTTCGAAGGCTGGCCGATCACGCCATGGCCCGCCACTACCCAGACCTCGACGCCGGCGACTACCTCGGTTTCCTGGCCGCCGTCGTCGATACCCAGGCGGCTCTGATTGCCCGCTGGATGATGGTGGGTTTCATCCACGGTGTGATGAACACCGACAACATGACCATCTCGGGTGAGACGATCGACTACGGCCCGTGCGCCTTCATGGACAACTTCAACCGGGCGGCCGTGTTCAGCAGTATCGACGTGCAGGGCCGGTACTCCTTCGGCAACCAGCCAGGCATCGCCCAGTGGGACCTGACCCGTTTGGCCGAAACCCTTCTCCCGTTGTTGATCCCAAACTACGGCAGTCAGGATGAGGCCATCGCCGCCGTCACCGCCGTGCTCGAGGCCTACTCGGAGCAGTTCAGTCAGTATTGGAAGGCGGGCATGCGAGCCAAGCTTGGCCTCGTCGAGGATGTCGACACCGACCAGGCCCTTTTCGATGACCTGCTGGAGGCCACGGAAACCAACAACGCCGACTACACCGTCACCTTCCGCCTGCTGAGCGATCGGCTGCGGGGTGAACTGGTGGAACCCTGGCTCCTGGAGTGGGTGGAACGCTGGCTCGCCCGCCTCGATACCGAAGCCCGCCCCCGTACCGCGGTGGCCGACGAGATGGATGCGGTCAACCCCGTCTACATTCCCCGCAACCATCTGGTCGACGAGGCCCTGAACCAGGCCACCGAGGGCGATCTCTCCGCGGTGGAAGAGTTGCTCGCCCATGTCCTCGACCCCTACACACCCCGGGAAGGTTCCGAGCGCTACGCCCAGGGAGCTTCGGACGAGTTCAACCGCGCCTTCCAAACCTACTGCGGGACCTGAGCCTCGCTGACGTCAGAGCCGGTTCAGCGCCTCGTCGAGGGCGGCGTGGGCCGTGGCCGGATCGAGACCGAGTTGGCGTATCACCAGGGCGAGGGTGTCGGCGGCGGCAAGGTCCTGACCGGCGACAAGCCGACCCCGACCACCGTGATGGCAACGAGCACCCGGGCCAACACGACCTGCCTCGGCACGCTATGAGGTTGGCGCGGTTCCAGCGATGCCGCCACGACCAGAGCAGAAGGCGACAACCGATAGGTCTCGGCCGACAGCGCCCCGACAAGAACACCGGCCAGGGAGCAGAACAGCACATCGGCCAAGGGGCCGTTTTCACCGATTCCGAGGCCGACCGACCCGTACCACCTGACGCCGATCACGATGGCGAACAGCGCACCGAACAGTCCACCGACCCGGCGATGCAGGCGGTGTCGCCCTAACCGGCGGCCACCGGGCCGTACTGACAACGGCGGAGATGGAGGTCGACGGCTGGGCCGATGTCGAGGTCCGACGGATACACCCGCTCCCCGGGGTCGAGGTCTGGATCGCGCCCCCGCCGGACCAGGATCCCAACGTCGAAGAACTGGACCCGGAGGATTTCGCATCACCAACGGACTACGTGCAGGCTCTGGCCCCTGGCACCTCCTCGGCCACCGCCCTACCCCGGCCGCTGAGCCCCGGTGAACCAATGCTGATGTGGACACTCTGGGCCATCACCGACTGCGACGCCCTGGTCGAGAGCCAGGCCCCCGTCGTTGAGTTCACGACAATGCTCAGAACCACCCGCCATCACCAGATGGACGACTTCTACTCACCGGCGTTCAATATCGAAACCCTCATCAGAGTGGGAACCGGTCCGGCCCAATAGCGTCAAGCGCGGCGATTCAGTGACGCTGGCGACCCACGCGCTGCCGGGCAGCAGAAGGCGACTCGGCCTCGTCAGCCTTGGCGAGGGCATCGGCCCTCACCAACTTCACCGGGACGCCGACCGAATCGCCGGGAGGAAGCAGATCCGGGGTGTACAAGGCGACCTTCTGCTTGGTACTCCGTCGTTTGCCCTTGACCGGATCCTTGGCCGAACCACCCCGCTTCCAGGGCCGGGGCCACGACCGCTCCGGCAGATTCAAGTTGCGGGCATTGGTACCCTTGCTCGGCTCCACCGTCTCGCCCTGCACCCATTCCAGGTCCCACCACCATTTCTTCACCGTGTTGATCGACCCATTCCGGGCCACGTCATCGAGGCGGGCGATCCACTTTCGGGTGAAGGGCAGCTTGATGGCGGCCCACAGAAACGCCCGCTCGGTCAACACCCCTTCGGTGTTGTAGGGGCAGGTCTTCATGCAACGCCCACACGCCGCCCCCCGCTGGTTGCCCAGCCGGTACTTGGTGCACTTCTCGACGTCGGGCTTCCACGTCTCATAGCCGTTGAACATGATCTTGTCCCCGAAGGGGATGGCCGCGCAGGGACACTCCCGGGCACACTTGGTGCACTTGGTGCAGAAGTCCTGGAGTCCAAAGTCGATCTGACGATCAGGGGTGAGGGGCATGTCGGTGGTCATCACCACCGATTTGAACCGGGGGCCGACAAAGGGGTTCAGCACCAGCTCCCCGATCCGGCTCATCTCCCCCAGCCCAGCCTGCAGCACCAGGGGAATGTGCAACACATCGGAATCACGGTTGGTCTGGCTCCGGGCCCCGTAGCCCAATGAACGCACGTGTTCAGCCATGATCCCGGCAATCTGGGCCCCTCGCATGTAGGCCCGCATCGACTGGGCCCCGCTCACCCAGTCATCACCACTGGCCCCTTCCATCGTCTCATAACCCTGGTCGAGCAGGATGACCACGGCGTTCTGGTGGTACGGCTCGATCGGGGTGCCATTGCCCTTGTGGCTGTACCAGGCGTAGGTCGGCACCCGACAAACCCCGACCATGTCACCCCCGAGGTGATGGGCCAGTGCCTTCAGCGCGGCGGCGTTGGCATCGGGATCACTGGTGTCGGGCGCCGTTTCGGGGGCAATGTCGCCGTCTTGATAGGGCGTCATGGCCCCGATCTGTCCAACGTAGGTCTGAGCCTGGGGGGTCTTGAAGGCAAACACCTTGACGTCGGCCTGGAACTTGGGTCCCATGTCGCCGTTGGCGGCCCGGGGGAACCCACCGGCTCGCACCGGCACCCGCTGCACCTCGTCGTCGATGATCAACGTGGTCGGCTCGTCGACCCGACGGATCCGCTCCATCGGGTAGCGCCCCATGTGCAACGGCCGGTGATCACCGTTCAGGCGCCCCCACCCGGCCCTTGTCCCACCTCGGCCCAGCAGCCAACCGGGGCCCGCGGTACTGGCCAGGCGAGACCGGAGGCCCCGACGGGCGAGAGGAGAATCGGGCGCCAGCTCCATATCGGTGCTCACCACTGACAGGGCGAACCCACCGGCCAGAAAGGGCGCCCGCAGCCGACGTCCGGCGATCTCGACCAACCCGGCCTGGAGGGCGACCCGATCGATGTCGAGGTCGGTGGCGCTCGGGGTGTGGGCCACGGCGTCGAAGCCGAGGTTGCGGATGTAGGCCGCGGTGATCGAGGCCAGCTCCGCCGCCCGCAGATCGGCGTTGGTCTGGCGGGTGCCGTCGATCCAGTCATCGCCCGGCTGGGGGCGGCGGTGCTGCCGGGAGAACGCAACCAGGGTGACGATCGCATAGCGGTGGCGCGACCCGGCCTCAGCGTCGTCGTCGACTTCGGATCCGATCCACGCCTGCTCGGGGATGACGGCAGTACCGACCATGTCGGCATCGAGAAAGTACAGACCGGCCTTGAGGTTGGCTGCCCGCTCAGCCGGACTGTCGGGGATCGGGGCCAGGGGTGCCACCGGGCCACGCCGCCGCTCGTCGTACATGTTGAGGTACAGATCGTAGGCCGGACCGGCTGCTCGAGGCCCAGCTCTGCGACCCTCGTCGGGACGGGGTAGCAGCGGGCGGTTGGCCCCAAACGGAACCGCCGTGGGGCCATCCAGCCGGGCCAGCCGCTCGAGCGGGTAGGGCCCGAGATGAACCGGACGCTTGGCGTGCGAGAACAGTTTCATGGTGGCCTCCCGCCGCCCCGGTCAGGCCCTCGGACTGAATACCGACAACCGGGCGACCCCCCAACGATGGAGACCGAATGCCCAGCCGTCAAGCCAATCGCTCAGCCGATCAGAGCCACGTCGCCCGAAGCCCCCGCCGGCTCGGCCAGGGCCTTGGACCGCATCCACAGCTGGGTGAGCGCGAAGTCGGCAACGGCCAGGCCGAGCACCACGGCCACGACGACACCGGCCACCGTCAGGATCTGGGCCACCAACACCACCACCGTGGCCACAACCCACAGCGCATCGGCGGCCGACACGAGCCGGGTCTCGGACAACAACTTGGGTTCGGGACGCGACGCCACAAAGGCCACGTCGGCGGCAAAAACCACCAGGCCGATGCCGATGATCCGGGTCAGCAACACCTGATCGACGCCCAGGGTGTCCGACACCCATCCGGCGGCGACGGCGGCGATCAGACCCCCGCTCACAGAAAGCGCAGCGTTGAGGCGCAGCACGGTACGAAGACGATTGCTCCACATGACAATTCCTTTCGTTTGGTGGTTCGAGCGTTGCACCCCAACGTCATGACGGCGATTACCTGACACGTAGTCGAGCCCGATCGGGGCCCGTCGTAAGCTGATCCCGATGGCAACCAAAACCGTGACGTTCGGCGATGAGTTACGCCGCTGGCGGTCGCAGCGGCGCATGAGCCAGCTTGATCTGGCCGTCGCTGCCGAGGTGTCGCAACGCCACCTGAGCTTCCTGGAAACTGGTCGCTCCAAGCCAAGCCCAGAGATGGTGATCCACCTCGGTCGGGCCCTCGACCTGGCGCTGCGAGACCAGAACCTCCTGCTCGGCGCCGCCGGTTTTGCCCCGGCCTACCCCGAGCGGGGCCTCGACGACCCCGAACTCGATCAGGTGATCGAGGTGCTCCAGAATCTCGTCGACGCCCACGGCCACTTCCCGGCCTACGTACTCGACCGCGGCTGGAACGTCGTCCTGGCCAACCAGGCCGCCTTCACCGTCATCGACCTCATCACCCCCGCTCCCCCGCCCGAGGTGGCGGCCAACATCCTCCGCCTCACCCTCCATCCCCTCGGCCTCCGGTCACTCATCAGCAACTGGGAGGAGGTGGCGCTCACCCTGTTGCACCGGGTCGAGCGCGAAGTCGCCCACAGCCCGCACGACGATGAGTTGCGAGCGTTGCTCGAAGAGGTGCTGGCCTACCCTGGGGTGGCCGACCTCACCAAGGGCCGATCGCCGTTCCCCGACGGCGCCGATCTTGTCGTCCCCCTTCGAGTCAGCCGGGACGGCACCGACATGGCGTTCTTCACCACCATCGCCACCATCGGTGCCCCGTTCGACATCACCCTCGCCGAACTCCGGCTCGAGACCCTGCTCCCGGCCGACGCCACCACCGGCACCTTCCTCCGCACCCTCAGCGGCTGAGCCTCAGGGGGCGGAGGGAATCTGGCCCGGTCCGCTGGCGTAGTCCTGCTGGTTGCGGAGAATGTAGGCCGGTCCGTGAGGGTCGTTGAGTACGGCGTTTTCGCCGTAGAGGTGTTCCTTGGTCCAGGCCGTGATCTCCCGATTGCCCGCCACCCGCAACAGATCCTCGGCCGTGGCCATGGCCGCAGGCAGCAGTCGGTCCTGAGCCTCGACCTGTTGCACCACCCCCGCCGCCAACGCTTCGGGACCATTCCACCGTTTGGCCAGCACTACGGTCTGGTGGAACGCCGGAGGGGGCAGCTTGTGATGGAACAGACTCAGTTCCGGCTCGGGAATGGCGAAGCCGAGCTCCAGTTCGTTGGCGCACAGAAAGCCACGATCCTCCCGCATCAACCGCACATCGTGGCACAGGGCGATCATGAACCCGGCGCCAAAACAGTGACCGTTGACGGCGCTCACGGTTGGCAGGGGAAAGGTGATGAGCCGGGCGAACAGGGCCATGACCTCGGCATTGAAGACCTTGCGGTCGCCACCGGGATGCTCCCCCCGACTCGTTACCCACTTCAGGTCGAGGCCGTTAGAGAAGAACTTCTCATTGGCCGACGTCGTCACCAGTGTGGCCGGGCCCGCGGTGGCCTCGACCTCGTCGAGGGCGGCGTCGAAGGCCCGGGTGAAGGTGGTGTTCCACCGATTCTCACCATCGGCCATGGTCAGCACAACCACGGTGCCCCGCTCCCGCTCATGACGCTCGATGGTGATGGTCTGCTCAGCGCTGGTCGCCTGTTCCACGATGATGTCTCCTGGCCGAAGGGGTTAACATCTTCTCGCGCAGGAGCCACGATGACCATTCTCGCCGAGTTGGCTGACTGGCTCGGTTACCGGCTGGTGGCCTGGGACGACCGCAGCGGGATGACCGACTCGGGACCAAGGTCCATGTTGCCTAGACTCGTCAACATCCATGCTCACGGTGAGCGATTGTGAATTGATTCACTATCGTTCTCACCGGATACGCATACGCTCGCTGCATCCCGCCGAAGCGTCGTACATGGAGTTGACCAATGACCGATACTGCACATTCAAACACCGGGCTGCAGGAGCTGCCCGCATCCGGGCAGCCGCCAGGGACAAACGGGCACGAGCCTCAGGATGACGCCTGGGGTGGAGCCTGGTTCCTATGGCTGATCCTCGGTGGCATCGCCATTGTCGCCGTTGCCTTTTTCGGCTTCATCGCCTTCGCTCTCACCCTCGGCGACGACGGGGGCTCCGGGACCGCCGAGGCCTCCACCCTGGAAGTCGCCGTTCGCGAGTTCGTCATTGACGGCCAACTCACGGCGCCGGCCGGTGACGTGACCCTCAACATCACCAACAACGGCGCCGCCGAGCACAACATCGTCACCTCCGAACTCGGGCTACGCAGCCCCGACGTCGGCTCGGGCGGTGTCACCCAACTGGGCCTGGGAACACTCACCCCCGGCACCTACGAGCTGTTCTGCGACATCGCCGGCCACCGCGAGGCGGGCATGGAGACCACCCTCACCGTGACCGGAACGCCAGGTGAGGCTGCCGCCGCCGGCGGCCACGGCGGCGAGATGACCGCAGCCGACTACGAAGCCATGGACATAGCCATGGCCGAGTCGATCATGGCCTTCCCGGCCGAGACCGAGGGCACGGGCAACCCGGTGCTGGAGCCGACCGAGGTCCTGGCCGATGGCACCAAGGTCTTCGACCTGACCGCCTCCATCGTCGATTGGGAGGTCGAGCCAGGACGCTTCGTCGAGGCCTGGACCTACAACGGTGTCGTCCCTGCTCCCCAGCTTCTGCTCGACCGGGGCGACAAGATCCAGGTTCGGGTTGTCAACAACCTGCCCATGGGAACCGACATCCACTGGCACGGCGTGCACACTCCGAACGACCAGGATGGTGTGGCCCCCATCACCCAGGACCTGATCGAGCCCAACGGCGGCAAGTTCACCTACGAGTTCACCGTCGATGAAGATGCCATTGGCATGTACCACGCCCACAACCACGCCCAGGTTCAGGTGATCAACGGCATGTTCGGCGTGATGCGCATCGGTGACAACCCGGTACCTCGGGGCGTCACCGTCAGCGGGGTAGAGATCCCCGCCGATCTCGAACTGGCCGTCGACATGCCGATGATCCTCAACGACGCCGGGGAGATTGGCTACAGCCTCAACGGCAAGAGCTTCCCCGCCACCGCTCCGGTGGCCGTCAACCAGGGTGACTGGGTCAGTGTGACCTACTACAACGAGGGTCTACAGATTCACCCCATGCACCTGCACCAGTTCCCTCAGTTGGTCTACGCCAAGGATGGTGTCCCCCTCGACGAGCCCTACTGGGCCGACACCGTCAACGTCGCCCCCGGTGAGCGCTACACCGTCATGTACCGGGCCGACGATCCCGGCGTCTGGGTCTGGCACTGCCACATCCTCAACCACGTCGAGCGCGCAGACGGCATGTTCGGCATGGTCACCGCTATCGTGGTTACCGAGACCCCGGGCTTCGACCCCGACGCCAACCCGGTGAAGCCTGCCAACTTCCGCCTCACCCCCGAGACCGCTGACGCCCACGCCGAACACGGCCACGACGGCGACGACAACGCCGCCGCCAGCGAAGACGAAGGCTGACAACCAACCGGGCCCCATTCTCCCTGGTTCAGCCTGGTTTGCCGGCTCCCTCGACCTTCACCGGTCGGGGGAGCCGCTTCATTTTTGGGACGAAAGTCCCTGGCGTTGAAGCGCCACGCGTTCACATCATCCGACCAGGGACCACACGGAGCGACTCCATGACCGATACCGCGTCGAGCACAGAAGCCGACACCGACACCGATGGACTTAACCTGATTCGCCCCATCGTGCCCAGCAGCTATGCCGACGACGTCGACAGCTGGGGCGGGGCCTTGTTCCTCAGTTTCATGCTCGGTTCCGTGGTCATCATCACCGCAGGCTTCTTCGGTCTGCTCGCCCTGCTGGCGGCGTTCGGGGATTCAGAGTCAGGGTCTGGCGGCCAGTCGGCTGGCAACACCTTGGAGATCTCGGTCCGGGAGTTCGTCATCGACGGTGACCTGACGGCCGCTGCGGGTGAGGTCAACCTGAACATCACCAACATCGGGGCGTCCGTACACAACATCGTGGCCCGCGAACTCGGACTGAGAAGCCCCGATGTGGGTCTCGGCGGCCAAACGGAGCTGAGTCTGGGAGAGCTGACCCCGGGGTCCTATGAGCTGATCTGCGACATCCCCGGCCACCTCGAAGCGGGGATGACGGCCACCCTGGAGGTAACCCCGTAACATCGGTTGCGTTGAGGCCCCCAACCGACCATGCTCGCCTCCATGAGCGATCGAGCAGACAGGTTGGGGGTCCGCTGGGGCTATGCCGGGGGGACCACCCTGGCCTCGGTGGACGAGGTGGCCGAGGCCGCCCGGTTCGCCGTCGAGGCCGGGTTCGACAGTTTGTGGATCTCCCACGCCAAGGCCGTCGACCCCATCGTCGCCCTGGCCGCCACGGCCACCCACACCGAAGGCCTCAGTGAGGTCGGCACCTCGGTGGTGCCGCTCTACGGACGGCACCCGATCGGGCTGGCACAGCTGGCCATGACGGCCCAGAGTGCCCTCGGTGGGCGGTTCACCCTCGGCATCGGGGCGGCATCACGGCGCCCGGTGGAGGATGACCTCGGCCTCAACTGGGATCATCCCTACACCTTCACCCGCGACTTCATCGACGGGCTGCAGCCCCTGCTGGCCGGCGAGCAGGCCGATGTCGACGGGGCCCAGGTCACCACCCACGCCCAGCTCCAGATCACCGCCCCCGACACACCGATCCTGTTGGCCGCCCTCGGCCCCCGGATGCTGGGGTTGGCCGGTCGACGGGTCGCTGGCACCTCGGTTGGGCAGTGCGGCCCCCGGACCATCACCAACTACGTCGCCCCCGCCATCAATGCCGCAGCCGGCGCCGCCGGGCGACCAAACCCCCGGATCATGGCCCTGGTCCGGATCTGCGTGACCGACGATCACGCAGGCGCCTACGCCCTGGCCACCGAAATCGCCGCCTTCTACGAAGCGGTTCCCTCCTACGCCGCGGTGCTGGCCAAGGAAGGTTTGAGGGCGGCGGCAGAGCTGCACCTCATTGGTTCCTGGGAGCAGATCCTCGATGGCCTCGCGGCCTACGCCACCGCCGGGACCACCGATCTGCGGGTCCAGATCGCTGCCCACACGCCGAAGGCATGGGCCGACTCGCAGCAGGCGCTAGCCGACCACCTCGGATGACCGCCAGCCTGGTCAGCACTTCGCAACCCTCTGACCAGGGGCTATGCCAACCCCTGGGCCCAGTGCTCGACAAGCAGGAGGCACGATATTGCAGTCTCCGATCAAAAATGAGTTTGCCGAACCGTGATGCTAGGGTCTCTAACCGACTCGCTCAGATAGCTGGTTAAAGGGGAAGAGATTATGCGTCAGTCACGCTTAAAAGCACTTTTGGCTCTGTTACTTGCCTTCGCGTTAATCGCCGCCGCATGCGGCGGCAGCGACGATGAGGCAGATGGCGGAGACGAGGAAAACTCGACCGAAGCCGACTCGGACTCGGACTCGGACGAGGAGTCCGACTCGGACTCCGATTCCGACGAGGCCGACTCGGACTCCGATGAAGGAGACGATGCGGCCCCGGCCGCTTCGGGCGACCCGGTCTCGGGAGGAACACTCACCTTCGCCATCGTCGGTGGCGTCCGCCACCTGAACGGCAACGTGCAATCGGGCCTGGCCACCGGTATCCCCGGTACCCAGGTCAACGCCAGCCCGTTGCTGTTCAACGAGGCCTACGAGCCGCAGCCCTATCTGGCCGAAAGCTGGGAGATCTCCAACGACGGCCTACAGCTCACGCTGAACCTGCGCGACAACGCCGTCTTCCACGACGGCACACCCATCACCTCCGAGGACGTGGCCTTCTCCATCAAGACCTCGAAGGAGAATCACCCGTTCAAGCCGATGTTCGAACCGGTCGAATCGGTGGACTCCTCCGATCCCCTGACCGTCGTCATCACGCTGTCGAAGCCGCACCCGGCAATCCTGATGGCCATGACGCCGGCCCTGTTGCCGATCATCCCGAAGCACATCTTCGATGACGGCCAGGACATCAAGGAGCATCCCCGCAACGCGGGCGACGACTTCGTCGGTTCTGGTCCGTTCCAGGTCACCGAGTACGACGGCGACGAGCTGATCCGGCTCGCGAAGTTCGACGATTTCTTCCTCGAAGGACTCCCGTATCTGGATGAGATCACCATTGACATCGTCCCCGATCCCAATGCTGTCATCCTTGGGCTTGAGAACGGCGACTACGACATGGCCCAGGCCCCCAATGCCGCCGCCATCGAGCAGTTCCTGGACGATGATCGCTTCAACACCGATCCCAAGGGCCACGAGGCAATCGGCAAGATCGATTGGCTGTTCCTGAACATCCGCAGTGGCAATCTGTCCACTCCGGAGGCCCGCAAGGCCATCTCGCTGGCCATCGACCAGGCAGGCTGGCGTGACATCGTGCAGCTCGGCTTCGCCCAGCCCAACGTCACCGGCATTCAGAACGCCAGTCCGTTCTACAACGCCGACGCCACCAACTACGACAACCGTGACGTCGAAGGCGCCATGGCCCTGTTGGAAGAGGTTGGTCTAGGCGACGGGTTTGAGCTCGATATGCCGGCCACCGCTTCCATGTTGCCCACGGCTGAGTACATCAAGCAGAACCTGGAAGACATCAACGTCACCGTGAACATCCGACAGGTACCTGACTTCCCGACCTGGGCCGCCGACACCTCGTCCGGCTCGTTCGACATCACCTACACCCAGCTGTGGAACTGGGGCGATCCCGTGATCGGCGTTGAGCGCAGCTACCGCTGCGACAACCGCGTCGAGGTCGTGTTCGCCAACAACAGCTGGTACTGCAACGAAGACGTCGACGAACTGCTGGCCCAGGCCGGCTCGACCTTCGACAATGACGAGCGCCAAGACCTGTACTTCCAGGCCACCGAGCTGATCAACCAGGACGCCCCGGTGGTCTACCTCGGCAAGCCAGACACCTACCAGATCCGCTCCACACGGGTTCAGAATCCCCCCACCGGGATCTGGGGATTCATGAGCCCCTGGCACGAATTGTGGTTGTCGGAGTAGACAAGCAGTCACGAATTCAAGTAGCCAGTTAGTCACATAATCGGACTCGCGAGTGGGAGAACGTAGATGAAAGCGATAGCGGCCAGAGTCGCCCAAGCAGTGGGCCTGATTCTGGCCGTTGTCGTTCTCAACTTCCTGTTGATTCAAATTGCCCCCGGCGATGCGGCAACGGCCATCGCCGGGGATCAGACAGCTTCGGATCCTGAGGTCATCGCGGAACTCCGGGAGCAGTACGGCCTGGACAAGCCAGTCGTGGTGCAACTCGGGATCTACATCGGCAACGTGGCCCAGGGGGATCTCGGCACCTCCATCTGGTTCAACGAGCCGGTCTCGGACCTGCTCCTCGCCCGGGTCTGGCCGACCGTGCTGCTGTCGGCCTCCGCTCTCGCCTTTGCGGTGGTACTCGGGGTGACGATCGGCACCATCGCCGCTCGCCGCCCCGAGAGTCTGCTGAGCCATGGCATTACGGTGCTGGCCCTCGTCGGGTTTGCCATGCCCGTGTTCTGGACCGGCCTGTTGTTGTTGATCCTGGTTGGAGTGCGTTACGACTTCTTTCCGGTGTCAGGAATTCACGATCTCGATTTCAGCGGCAACTGGCTCGAGTCGTGGCTCGACATCGGCCAGCACCTGATCCTTCCCGCCCTCACCCTCGGCCTTGTCTACCTGGCCCAGTACAGCCGGCTGTCGCGTGCATCGATGCTTGAGGTGCTGGAGTCGGACTACGTGCGCACGGCGAGGGCCAAGGGGCTGAGTGAACGCTCGGTCATCTTCAAGCACGGCCTGCGCAACGGCATCATCCCGGTCATCACCATCCTCGGCCTGCAGTTCGGCGCCGTGCTCTCGGGCGCCATCCTGGTGGAAAGCGTCTTCTCCTGGCCCGGCCTCGGGCGACTCGCCTTCGAAGCGGTGCAACGACGCGACACTCCGGTACTGCTTGGCGTGTTGCTCCTGGTTTCGGTTTCAGTGATCCTGGCCAATCTGGCCACCGACCTCGTCTACCGCATCATCGACCCACGAATCCGAGTCTCGGGGAGCACCAATGGCTGAACTCATGCCGATCGACCCCATCAATGCCGCAGGCACCGATCAGCGTCAGGCCTTGAAGCTGTTTCTCCGCAACAAGGCCGCGGTGTTCGGAGCGTTGTTGCTGGTCGCCATCTTCATCATGACCTTCGTCGTACCCTTCTGGTACGTCCGGGATCCCGGCGACCTCATCGCTCGCCCCCACCTCGCCCCTGGCTCCGACGGCGCCCCGTTGCTGGGAACCGACAATCTGGGTCGGGATCTGATGGCGGTGATTGTCTACGGCGGTCGTACCACACTGAAGGTCGCATCGGGAGCGGCACTACTGATCGTGTTCGTCGGCGTCACCATCGGTGCGGTGGCCGGCTACTACGGCCGTTGGATCGACAGTGCCCTGATGCGCTTCACCGAGTTCTTCCAGGTGTTGCCGGGGTTGTTGTTCGCCATCGTGGTGGTGGCCCTGTTTGAACCATCGTTCTGGACCATCACCTTCGCCATCGGCTCGATTGCCTGGCCCGGCATCGCCCGCCTGACCAGAGCAGAGTTTCTGCGCCTCAAGAACCTGGAGTTCGTCAAGGCGGCCCGGGCCATCGGCAGCACCGATTTCCGCATCATCACCCGCGTCATCCTGCCAAACGCCATGCCGACCCTGATTGTTTCCACCACCCTGATCATGGGTTCGGCCATCCTGTTCGAAGCCGGTCTCGCCTTTCTCGGTCTGGCCGACGTGAACAACCCCAGCTGGGGCCTGGCCATCGGCCGGGGGCGCGACACCTTCACCATCAACTGGTGGGCCGTGACCTTCCCCGGCCTCGCCATCTTCGCCACCGTCCTGGGGCTGAGCCTCGTCGGCGACGGCCTCCAGGACGCCTTCAACCCCAAGCTGAGGGGCCGATGAGTACGCAGGACCCCGTCGACGACCTGGCGCCAACACCCCGCCTCGACGGTGTGGGCGACGACAAAACCGCCACCCCCCTGCTCTCGGTGCGGGACCTGCGCGTCACCTTCGATTCCTTCATCGCCGTCGACGGAGTCTCGTTCGACATCCATGAAGGCCAGACGTTGGCCGTTGTCGGCGAGTCGGGTTCGGGTAAATCGGTCACGGCGTTGTCAATCATGCGTCTGGTCGAACTCGGCACCCGGGCCAAGATCGAACGGGGTGAGATACTGTTCCGCCGCCCCGACGGCTCGATCGTCGATCTGGCGCAGGAGTCCGAGGCGAAGATGCGATCCATTCGCGGCAACCAGATCTCCATGATCTTCCAGGAACCCCTCACCAGCCTGAACCCGGTGTACACCGTTGGCAATCAGGTGGCCGAGGCGGTCATGCTCCACCAAGGGGTCGGCCGGGCGGCCGCCATGCAACGAGCGCTCGAAGTGTTCGATCTGGTGCGGATCCCCGAAGCCAAACGACGACTCAAGGAGTATCCCCACCAGATGTCGGGGGGTATGCGCCAGCGGGTGATGATCGCCATGGCCCTGTCGAGCGACCCCACCGTGATCTTGGCCGACGAGCCGACAACGGCCCTCGACGTGACCATTCAGGCCCAAATTCTCGGTCTGATGCGCGAACTTCAACGCGAGACCAACGCCGCGGTGCTCATCATCACCCACGACATGGGGGTGGTGGCCGAGGTGGCCGACGATGTGGTGGTCATGAACCGCTCCAAGGTGGTGGAGCAGGGCTCGGTCTACGACATCTTCGAACGACCGACGCAGCCCTATACGAAGGCCCTTTTGGCCTCGGTTCCCCGCCTCGGCTCAATGACCGGGCTATCAGAGCCTGCGCACTTCGACCTGGTCGGTGAGGCATGAGCGCTCCGGTTGCGACATCGAACCCCCTGGTCAAGGTGGAAGACCTGTCCAAGGTGTTCCCGGTGGCCGATCGAGCCAAGATCCATGCTGTTGAGCACATCTCGTTACAGGTGGAGCGAGGCGAGACCTTGGCCGTCGTCGGCGAGAGCGGCTGCGGGAAGTCCACCCTGGCCCACCTCATCATCCGCCTGCTCGACCCGACCGGGGGTCGCATCGTTCTCGACGGTGACGACATCACCGACCTGTCGCCGAGGGCCATGCGAGCCCACCGTCAGAAGCTGCAGATCATCTTCCAGGATCCCTTTGCCAGCCTCGACCCACGACGCACGGTGGGTCGAGCCGTCGGCGAACCACTGCAGGTGCACAAGATCACCTACGGCGAAGAGCTCGAAGAACGAGTGGGTGCGCTGTTTGAGCGGGTCGGCATGGAACGCTCCCACACCACGCAGTTCCCCCACCAGTTCTCGGGTGGACAACGGCAACGGATCTGTATCGCTCGGGCCCTGGCCCTGGAACCCGAGCTGGTCATCGCCGACGAGGCTGTCTCGGCCCTCGATGTTTCCATTCAGGCCCAGGTCATCAACCTGATGATGGACCTCCAGGAGGAGATGGGGCTGAGCTACCTGTTCATCAGCCACGACCTGGCGGTGGTCGAGCGCATCAGCCACCGGGTGGCGGTGATGTATCTGGGCCAGATCGTCGAACTCGGACCCCGGTCCGCCATCTTTGAAGACCCTCAGCACTCTTATACCCAAAAGCTGCTCGATGCGGTCCCGATCGCCGACCCGAGGAAGCGTCGCAAGCGCCCGCTCCTGACGAGCGATGTCCCCAGCCCTCGTTGGCCCCACGGTGAACACCCGGAGCGGGTCGAGTTGATCGAGGTCGACCCCGGTCACTTCGTCGCCGCCGAATAGACTTGCGCCCCATCCGCCTCCTGGCCCTTCTCCTTGCCGTCGTGTTGGTGGCCGCATCGTGCTCGAACGGCAACGATGAAACGTCCGAGGGTTCCGATCCGTCGACGGCCGGTGCGGCCGACACCGACACCGGGTCAGGCGAGACCTCGACCACCAGCGCAGAGTTCTGCATCGAGATGCAGAACTTCACCCGCGACCAGGCGGTCACGAATGTGGCCAACTTCGGGTCCGACTTCTTTGCCGATGTCGACACGCAGCTGGAAGCTCTCGTCGAGAGCAGCCCGGAGCAGTTACGCAGTGATCTCGAGGTACTGCGCAAAGGTTTTGCCGAGACCGATCGCATACTCGCCGGCTTCGACTACGACCTGTCCGATCCTCAACTCCTGCCCTCGCTGGAGGACATCGACAACGAGGGCATGCTCCAGGCCACCGAGAACATCGAAGCGCACCTGGCTGAAGAATGCAGCCCCAAATCAGCGGTCGCCGCACCAGCAGAGGAGATCTCGGGAATCATGGAAGCCTTCGGTGTCGATGAGCCCCTCGCCCGATGCCTGCACGGCGAATTCGGCGACCTGGCCAACATCGACTCCGAGGACCTGACCCCCGAACTACTCACCAAGCCCGCCTGTGGCACCGCGCTGTTCGATCTGCTAGCAGGGGAGGAACCCCCGGCAGGCTGAGCCCGCGTCGTGCCGAAGCTACGACTCGTAGTCGCCGGCAACATGGTCAACGGCCAGTTGCAGCACCTTGCCCCAAGCCGCACCCAGCTTGTGGTCGAACTTGGGGTCGGTGTCCGACACCGCCTCGATCATGCTTTCTTTCCAGTACTTATAAAGGTGGGGAGGAATCCCCAGCTCACTCTTGCTGTGCGACTTCTTGATCCGATCGAGGCCGCTGTGACCCACCTGCGATCCGGCGGCGAACATGATGGCGAGGTTGACGCTCTGGCGCAACATGGCCATCTGGACGGTGAAGTTGGTGTCCTTGAAATGAGGTTTGATATCCGGATTACTGTCAAGGAAAATGGCGTAGAACCTGTCGATGAGGTCGCCCGCAGCGATACACCGGCCAAAACTCAGCTTCACTTCCTCCACCATCGTGTCCATGAACTGCTGTCCTTCTCCTGGAGAGGTTTCTACTTCTGCTGTCGGCCGACAACGCCCGGAGTTGAGGCAATTGCAATTGGAGCTACGGCGTGAGTCGATGGGCAAGCCATTGCTCATCGACGGCATTGCGCATCCCGATGAATACCAGCCGCGAGTCGGGTCGCACGGCCGACGCTGAGGTGTTGGGACGCAGCGTCCAGCGGGCACCGACCCGCTGCAGCACCGTTGGGCGGTCGTCGTCGGTAAGCCACAGTATTCCCTTGGCCCTGACCACGGAATCGGGCAGCTCGGCCATCAGGGCCTCGACGAGTGCCCGCTCGATCGGGTCCTCGCTCGACCACGACCAACTCTCGAACAGCTCATCGGCCTGATCATGGAGGTGGGGATGCTGGTGCTGCTGTTGAGCGCTCTCCCCCGCCCCGGTCCCGACGCCCGCCGGGACCGTGCCGAACAGCACCGCTGGCGGTACCTGGGCCCGTTCGGCGTCGACGATCACGGCCTGCGGTGCCCGGCCCCGAAGCCAGCCACGGGTGGTCACCGCGGTGTCGCCGTCAACCAGATCGACCTTGTTGAACACGATGATGTCGGCCGAGGCCAGCTGGCCGACAACGGTGTCGCCGACGTACTTGTCAGTCGATCGTCGCCGCACCGTCTCCGCATCGACGACAACCACCACGGCGTCGAGGGCCAGACCGGGACTGTGCCCATAGGCGGCGACGGTGGCCGGGTCGGCCACCCCACTGGCCTCGATCACCAGCCGCTCAGGGCGAGGGTCGAGTTCCTTGATGGTGACCAGGGCCGACGCCAGCCCATCGACCAGGCTGCAGCAGATACAGCCGTTGGCCAGTGAGATGGTGTCTCCGTCGCTGCTCTCGATGAGCTCGGCGTCGATATCGACATCGCCGAAGTCGTTGACCAGTACCGCCACCCGCTGATCGGCCGTTCGCAGCACGTGATTGACCAGTGTCGTTTTGCCTGCTCCCAGGTATCCGCCGATGACCGTAACCGCGATATCGCTGCTCATGGGACCTGAAGCTAGTGCGACCCGGGGCCTTCCACCTAGGATCGCCCCCGGAGGCACAACCATGGACCGCACGACCATCTTTCCCGCTCAGCGGGTCATCACCATGAACCCGGCCAACCCCGAGGGTCCGGCGGTTGCCGTTCGCTCGGGTCGGATACTGGGGGTCGGCAGCGTCGAGGAGCTGGCGGGCTGGGGCCCCTACGACCTCGACGAGCGCTTCGCCGACAAGGTCCTGCTGCCCGGTTTTGTCGAGGCCCATGCCCACGCAGGCAGCGGTGCGGTCTGGACCAATCCCTATGTGGGGTTCTTCGATCGCCGGGCCCCTGACGGGGTGGTCTGGACCGGGTGCGCCAACATCGACCAGGTGGTCGAGCGCCTCACCGAGGTTGATGCCAAGATGCGGGCCGACGGCGCACCCGACGACGAGCTGCTGTACGCCTGGGGCGTCGACCCCCTCTATTTCGACGGCGAGCGCATGTATGCCGAGCACCTCGACCGGGTTTCGACCGTGCGCCCCATCTTCATCATCCACGCCAGTGGCCACCTCGCCACCGTCAACAGCGCCCTGATGCGCACCGAGAACATCACCGCCGACACCCCAACCCCCGGTGTGGGACGACGGGCCGATGGTGAGCCCAACGGTGAGTTGCAGGAGCCGCCGGCCATCCAGCTGGCCACCGAGGCCTTCGCCCAGGCCATGGCCGGTCGGGAGACGGCGGAGGGGATCTGGAACTTCGGCTACGAGGGCCGCAACGCAGGCCACACCACGGTCATCGACCTTGCCAGCGGCCCGCTCGACGATGACTCAGCCAAGGTGTGGTCGTCCATCGTCGACGATCCGGACTATCCAATTCGGGTGATGCGGGCCTCGTCGATGCCCCGTGACCGCCAGGGCGACCCGGCCGTTCTGGCCCAGGTGGCCGTCGAGCGGGGGCTCAACGCCAGCGACAAGCTGCGTTATGGGGTGGTGAAGCTGTTCCTCGACGGTTCCATCCAGGGTTTCACCGCCAGGGTGAGCTGGCCGTACTACTACAACCCACCGGAGGGAAACCCGGAGAACGGCATCTGGCTAACGGCCCCCGAGCAGATCGCCGACATCATCGAACCCTTCCATCGTGCTGGTTTGACCGTGCACTGCCACTGCAACGGCGACCAGGCCACCGAGGTGTTCATCGACGCCATCGAGACGGTGCTGGAGCGCTACCCCCGCTGGGATCACCGCCACACCGTGCAGCACTGCCAGCTCACCACCAGGGCCCAGTACCAGCGGATGAAGGCGCTGGGGATGTGCGCCAACATCTTCTCCAACCACATCTTCTACTGGGGCGATCAGCACCGCGACTTCACCATGGGCCCCGAGCGGGCCAACAGCATGGACGCCTGCGCCACCGCCCTACGCGAAGGGGTGTCGTTCTCGATCCACTCCGACGCCCCGGTTACCCCGCTCGGCCATCTGCACACCGCCTGGTGCGCGGTGAACCGGGTGACGGCGTCGGGGCAACAGCTCGGTGAACACGAGCGGATCTCGGTGCACGACGCCCTTCACGCCATCACCCTGGGGGCGGCCTACCAGATCAAGATGGACCACGACGTCGGCAGCATCGAAGCAGGCAAGCTGGCCGACTTCGCCGTACTCGACGCCAACCCCTACACCGTCGACCCCATGGCCCTCAAGGACATCAACGTGTGGGGCACCGTGCTCGGTGGGGTGCCCCAGGAGGCGGCCTCGGGCTGACTCTGCTCAGTTCAGGCCCTGGTCAATTGAGGGAGTCCCAGGCGGTGCTGAGGGCGGCATGGGCATCGTCTTCGTCGACCCCAAATTGGCGGGCGATGACGGCAAAGGCCTCGGCCGCTCGGGCCAATCGCTCGTCTTGCCCTTCGGTGACGGTCACCGTCATCTCGGCCACATAGGTTCCCTGGCGGCCCCGGCTCTCGATCACCCGGTCGGCGTCGAGCATCTCATAGGCCCGAGACACCGTGCCCTTGGCCAACCCCAGATCGGCGGCCAACTGACGGATGGTGGGCAGCCTGGCGCCGGCGGGCAGAGTTCCGGACACGGCCATGCGCTGGATCTGGAGCCGGATCTGCTCGTAGACGGGCAGGGCGGCGTCGGGATCGACCCGGATGATCACGAACCGGTACCGCTGCGCTCGGGGCCCGCCAAGGGGGCGGCGTCATGTTCCTCCGGATCGAACCACGGGAGGTCGTTGAGGCCCAGGTTGCGGTTGGTCCACCACCAGCGCAGCGCCAGCACAAAAGCACCGAGATCTGCTCTACCCCCAACCCCTGTCGTGGCGGTTCCGGGCGCTGGTCGGTCTTGGGACGCTGGCCCTGGCCGTGATCGTTGGACTGGCCTTCGGCCTGGGCTACGTCATTCCCGATCCGGACGCTGGCGGCTCAGGGTCGGGGTCACTCGGCGTACGGCCCGGGGGCGGGGGGCGAGCCGTTGCCTCCACCGCTCTTCGCAACTTCGGCCCACGTCCTCTGGAAATCGTCAGAACCAGTGTGGAGGTACCGGGGGCCGAGGTGCTCGATGTGCGCTTCATCACCGATGAGCAGGCTGACCGCATCATGTTCCCCAGCTACGCCGTCGATTTTGACGAAGAGTTCCCCGACGACCAACGCGCAGACCGACCGGTCGTCGGCCCTTCTGATCTGGTGTGGATCGTGGTGTTGTTCGAACCAATCGACTGCGGTGGTGCCCTGGCCAACGTCCAAGCCAACGTCGCCGTGACCCTTCGCTTCAGCGGCCCAAGCTTCCCACCCTTCACCAGGACAATCGACATCGATGACAACGGCGACTACTGGGTTGACGACGCCTGCGCCATGAACGAGTCGATGGACTAAGCACCAGTAGCCTGAGCCCATGGCTCTGCGGTCTCCCGAGGTGTGGTTTGGTGCAATCCGAGCGGCGGTGACGCGAGCGGCTGTGGCCTTGGCGGTGCTGGCCGCTTCGGTTTTCTTTTTCGGTGCGCAACCAGCGGCGGCGTGTAGCTGCGACGGTACCCCTGTTGACAAGATCCAGACGTCGGACAAACTGGTGGCGCCGTTCCCCGGCGACGACAGCTTGCTCTTGACCTCAACCGACACGGCCGACCGTGATGCCGGCGACACCGCCACCGACAGTGGCGAAGACCGCTACTCCGATGGTCTGGACCGGGGGCGGGTCGGGACGATATCGGCGGTGGCGGCCGCCATCATGATCCTCGCCGGCGGTCTCGGTCTCACTTACTACCAGAAACGAACGGCCTGAGTTCCCTCAGGACCAGCCCCCGTCCTGGCTGATGATCTGACCGTAGATGAAGGTGGAGGCGTCGCCGGCGAGGAACAGGGCCAGCTCGGCCGTCTCCTGCGGCTCGCCAATGCGGGCGGCGGGAACCTCGGTTCGCAGTCGGGCCTGGAACTTCTCGTTGGCCAACACCTCGGGCGGGTAGTAGGTGTCATTGGCCACGAAGTTCTGGGCCACGGCGTTGAGCCGGATCCCGTGGCGAGCCAACTGATGGCCTGCGGAACGAACAAAGGTGTTCTGAGCCCCCCTGGCCGTCACGTAGGGAACCGCCTGGGGGCTCATACGTCGCAGGGGCGACGATGACGTGAGGGCGACAATCGAACCGCCACCACGTTCGATCATGCCCGGAGCGGCGGCCCGGACCAGCCGCATCAGAGGGTGGACCATGGCCTCAAAACCGGCCAGCCATGTCGGGTCGTCGATCTCGGTGACCTTGGCGTTGGATGCCGGGAGGTCGAGATTGGCCACCAACACGTCGATCTCGCCTGACGATTCGATGAGGGCGGCAGGCTCGTCGGGACCCAGCAGGGCGCCGTTGTCGACGGTCAGATCGGCACCTTCGGCCGCGAACAGCTCGGCGATGGCCGGGCCCATGTAGCTCTCGGCGCTCGTCACCAGCACCCGCTTTCCGCCGAGTCGGCCGTCGGTTCGTTGGTTGTCAGTCACCGGATAACCCTACGTCCCGCCGTCTACCGGCTCAAGGCTTACCGCGCCAGTAGCCTGCGTGACCATGAGCTGGTCGATCGAAGGCAAGCAGGTGATCATCACCGGCGGCACCGCCGGGATCGGCCGAGCGACGGCGTTGGAGTTGGCTCGACGGGGCGCCCGGGTGATGATCACGGCCCGCAACCAGGCCAAGGGGGCGGCGACGGCTGCCGAGATCAGGCGCTCCACCGGGGTGGAGGTCGAGGTGGGTGACCTCGACCTGTCGGAGCTGTCATCGGTCAGGGAGTTCGCCCACCGCTACGGCGCCGATCACGACCGCCTCGACGTGCTCATCAACAACGCCGGAACCGTCGCCGGGAGGCGCCAGGAAACCGTGGACGGGTTCGAGTGGACCTTCGCCGTGAACCACCTGGGACCCTTCCTGCTGACCAACCTCCTGCTCGAACTGCTGACGGCCGGGGCCCCAGCCCGGGTGATCAACGTCAGCTCGGAGGTGCATCAGCGGGCCAAGATGGGGCTCAACTTCGACGACCTGCAGATGACGAACGGCTACTCATCGGTCAGGGCCTATGCCGCCTCCAAGTTGGCCAATATCGCCTTCACGGTCGAACTCGACCGCCGACTGGGCGAATCGGGGGTCCGAGCCCGGGCCGTGCACCCCGGTTTGGTGGCCACATCGTTCGGGACGGGCCAGGCAGGCCCCCGAGGTATGAAGGTGATCATGACCGTGCTGTCACCGTTCATGCGCAAACCCGCCCAGGGCGCTGCGACCTCGGTGCTGCTGGCCACGGCCGACGATGAGATCCTCGACGGGGGCCTGTACTGGTCGGACGAGGCCCCAGCCGACCCCCTACCGGCGGCGGTCGATCCCGATACCGCGGCCCGACTGTGGGCCGTCAGCTCGGAATTGGTGGGTCTGACTCTGCTCTAGGCGCCGGGCGGGGGTGACCTCGACCAGGGTGTCGTGAAAGGCGGCTGAACCCGCCCCCTCCGCCGGAGGGCGGGGGTTGGTGAGGGCGTTCACGCCGCGGCCCTGGGGGCTGTGGCGATGCCACCAACCGAAGGGCATGGCCACCACACCTGGGGGGACGTCGGTGCTAATGGTGGCGGTCACGGTGAGGGCGCCACGGTCGTTGTGGACCCTCACGCTGGTGCCTTCGTCGATCTCTCGGGGAGTGGCGTCGGCGGGACTGATCTGCAGCCTCGGTTCGCCTTCGTAGGGTAGATGCTCGTCGAAGCCGCCGTAGTTGGCGTTGAGGAACTTGGGGTGCTGCTTACGTGACAGCAAAGCCAGGGGGAAGCGGGAGGTGAGGGTGGGGTCACCGTCGGGGGTTTCGGCGCCGGGGCGGTACTCGAGCGGGCCGAGCCGCAAGCGACCGTCGGGGGTGGCAGGAGCGGCGTCGACGTAGGGGCGGTGACCGGGGGCGATGTTGAGCCGGACCCAACCCCGATCGCCAAGCGTTTCGTAGGTGATGCCGTCGAGCCATTGGTGTTCGCTATCGAGCAGTTGGCGGATCATGGTCTCGTCATCGTCGCTGAAGGCGGGGTCGTCGAGGCCCATGGCGGCGGCCAGACGGCGGAAGATCTCGGTGTTGGGCAACGCCTGGCCCCGGGGGGCAATGGCAGGCTGGTTGAGCGACAGGTAGAGGTGACCCCAGGCAATACCGAGATCGAGGTGTTCGATCTGGGTGGTGGTTGGCAACACGATGTCGGCGTAGCGGGCGGTGTCGGTCATGAACTGCTCGATGACGACGGTGAACAGATCCTCACGCTCCAACCCGGCCATGACGGTGTTCTGATCAGGGCAGATCACCGCCGGGTTGGAGTTGTGCACCATGAGAGCAGCGATCAGCGGCTTGAGATCAGTACGGGTGAGCGCCTCGCCCAGCAGCGCCATATTGATGGTGCGACGGGGTGTGGTGGCCCGGTTAGGATAGTTGAGGGCGGCCTCGAAGTGCACCTGGGTCGAGCGGGCCAGGCCGCCGCCCGTGTGCCGCCAAGCACCAGAGACCGCAGGCAACAGGGCGATGGCCCGCATGATGTCACGCCCGTGCTGGCGGTGTTCGGGGCCGACAAGGCTGCGGATGGCCGAGGGCGTGGTCAGGGCGTAGTCGGTGGCCAGTCGCTCGATCCGTTCGACGCCGAGCCCGGTGATGGCGGCCGCCCGCTCGAGGGGGAGGTCGTGGGCCGAGGCCCGCAGCCCGTCCCAGCCGATGGTGGCGGTGGCCAACCACTCGGGGTCGAGCAGTCCGTCGCGGTCCATGATGGCGATCATGGCCAGCACCAAGGCCACGTCGGAGCCGGGTCGGATCTGGTAGTGATCGTCGGCCTTGGCGGCGGTGGCCGTGCGAATCGGATCGACGACCACGATGCGGGCCCCGTTGGCGCGGGCCTGTTCGAGGTACGGCCAAAGGTGACGGTTCGTGAGTTGGGTGTTGGTGCCCCACAAAATGATGTGGCGGGCGTGGCGTAGATCTTCCGGGTCGATGCCATAGGGCAGACCGGACACATCGCCGGCACCCAGCCAGGCGGTCACGCCACACAGGTCACGGCCGATGTCGCTGGCGCCAAGTGCATCGAAGAAGCGGTCGGCCATGATCCCCTTCTGGATCACGCCCTGGGTCCCGTCGTAGGAGAACTGCAGGACCGACGACGCCCCGTGCGCCTCGATCGTCCTTTTCAGGCGGGAAGCAACCTCGACCAGGGCAACGTCCCACGAGATCGCCTCGAACTCACCCGACCCCTTGGCCCCGACCCGCCGTAACGGTGTGAGCACCCGGTCGGGGTGGTAAACCCGCTCCAGAAACCTGTTCACCTTCGGACATAGCTGACCCGCCGTCGTGGGGTGCTCCGCGCTCCCCCGCAACCGCACGGCCCTGCCACCCTGGACCGTCACCTCCCACACACAGGTGTCGGGACAATCATGGTGACACGACCCGACAACGGTCTCTCGTTGATTCGTGCACGACATCGCCGAGCAGGCTACCGGTGACGGCTACCGAGCCCGCCAGTGCCTGAGCGGCCGGTATGGCGAATCCGAACGGTCAGCGCACCACGATCGTGGTGGCCGTTGGATGGTGCACCATGGCCGTGGCCACCGAGCCCAGGAACAGGTGGGCCACCCCCCGGTGGCCCTGGGCCCCGAGGATCAACAGGTCGGCCTCCTCAGCCTCGGATCGCAGCAGATGGCGGGCGTCGCCCTGCACGCTCCGCCCGGTGAGTTTGTGACCGGTTTCGGCCGCCCGACCCTCAAACGCAGCCAACGTTGTCTCGATCACGTCCTGCCCCGCCTGCTCGGCCTGGTCGGCCAACAGCACCAGAACCTCGGCCACCGCCACACCGGCGGCCGCGGCCGAGGGCTGCCAGGCGTGGACCACGTCGATCGCCGTTGAGGGGGGCGTGTTGTCGATGGCCCACTGCACGGCCAACCCCGACGTGGCGGAGCCGTCGACACCGACCACCACCCGCTGGTAGTGATCCTCCACCTCGGCGTCGGCCGCCACGACGGCCACCGGACCCGGGGCGTGACTCACGACGTGCATACTCACCGAGCCGAGCGCACTGCCTGCCACGGCGCCCAGCCCTCTGGTCCCCACCACCAGCAGCGAGGCATCGCCCGCCGCCTCGATCATCATCGGGCCGGTCGCGCCGTGCAGAATCCGAGGGTCCCGGTAGAGGGCGGGATCAACCCCGTCCAGCATCTCCACCACGACCCTCTCGGCTGCAGCCTCCAACTCCTCGTTGCCAGGAGGCAGCAGTGTCCCGGCGACGGTGGGAACGAGCGCCCACCAGGGGTAGTGCCAGACCGAAACCGGCTGCACCGGCCCCAGCCGATCGGCCCGGGCCAGCGCCCAGTTCAACGCCTTCTGTGAACCGGGCGAGCCGTCAACACCGACAACCTGCAGGGCCTGCTCCATCATTGACTCCTCGTCGCTTCACTCATCACTTGACCATGGGGACTACGGGTTCAGTCGAGTTCCCGACCGATTGGGAACGACGCGGGTTTGCCCGGTTCGCTGGAGATTTGACGGCCGGTGACCTTGCTGGGGGTGATCCGAAGGTAGCGATTCTTGACTCCCCGGCTCCACGGCTCGATCAACAGGCGGTCAACGTCGATCAGTTCCTCGGTGCCGGCAACTTCCTCGGCCGAACCATGAACCACCACACTCCAACCGGTGTGGTCCATCTCATCGAGAGCGTCAACCTCAAACGCCACCCCAACCCCGAGCGTCGCCGCCGCCAGCTTCAAACCGGCGCCGGTGCGGACGACGATCGTCTCCTCGTCGAGTTGGTAGTTGACGGGAAAGATGTCGGGCCGGTTCTCGATCGAGACCGCCAGACGCCCCACCTTCTTGCGCCCCAACAAGCGCCAGCATTGATTCTCGCTCAGCTCATGCAGTTCAGGGGAACTCATGGTTGCCTTTCTCACGGTGACGTCGCGTTCCACCGCAAAGCCACAACGTCCTGTGCCTCTTGATTCCATCGTGGGTCAAGGTTCTCGCACCGTAGCAGAGGCAAACGTCCCCATTGTCTGGCGCCCCCGATCACGGCTCTTGACCACCAGCGGCCACCGACTCCGGAACGATCGGATCCCTGTTCCGCCCGGCGACAACAAGGCCGACCAGCACCAGTGACGACACAACGGCCACCACAATCGAGGTCTGGTGTTGACGGGTCAAACCCTCACCGACGTGGGGCAACCACACCGAGCCGATCGCCCGCACCGTCGCCACCAACCAGGTTGCCCCGATCACGGTCTCCATCGGCCGAGCCCGGGTGTGCAACACCACCGCCCCCAGGGCCACGGTGGCCGCCATCACCAGCCCGATCGGCAGCATCGTCGTGGTCAGTCCCGGTGGTCGCAGCCCCACGGCCGACCCGGGCCCGAAGCACCCATCACGAAAGGGGCACGCTGCTTCATAGGCGGCGTGGCCAATCAAGGCCAACGGGGCCAGGTCGGCCAGGCGTCGCCAGGGTGAAACGCCGTGGCGGACAGCACCCCAAACCATCAATGCGGTGCCCGCCGCCGCCCCGGCCCAGAACTCGACACCGCTGCGAATGATGAGCAGATCACCGACACGCCCCAGTGACTGAGGGTCGTCGAGGGCGACCGCCGTCAACCGCCCGACGGCGAGACCGAGGAAACCTGGGCCCAGAGCAACATCAAACACCCCGACCGGCTCTGGGAAGCTCCGCAGCGGCCACCAGCGGGCCACCACCGATGGCACGCCAATGGCCAGGATCATGCTCACCAACAAGCCGAAGTCGATCATGGCAAGGCGTCCTCGATCAGCCCGGCCAGGCGTTGCTCGGAGACCCCACCGTTGACCCGCGCCCGCAGCTTGCCGTCAACCCCAAAGACATACGTCGTGGGAAAGGTCGAGAGATCCAGCGCGGATTGAATAGCCCCGCTGCTGTCGAACACGTTGGGGTAGGTGATGCCGAGGTCATCCAAGAATTTCTTGGCCGCGTCGGGGTTGTCGTTGGCCGCCACACCGAGGATGACCGCCTCAGACCCGTAGGTTTGTGCCGCCTCCTGGAGCACGGGCATCTCGGCTCGACAAGGGGCGCACCATGAAGCCCAGATGTTCACCACCACCGGACGGCCCCGTTGACCAACGAGCATCTGCTCCAACTGCGGCTCCGAGATACCGGGCATCGTGCCCGACTCGGGCAACGCCAGCGGTTCGCCCGTCGCTTCGAACTCAGGCAACTCCGGCTGCTGCAACGCGGTGAAGGCCGCCCAGATCAACAAGGCCACCACTACAGCAGGGAACGCCAGCGCCCGAACCCGACTCGGCAGACCACCGGTAGCGGCACGGGCCGCCGAGCCGGGCTCGATCGACGGCTTCTCGGGGTCGTTGTCCACTGAATCAGTATCGCCTTCCAGCGATCGTTTGGTGCTCCCAGCAGGCCGTGTGCAGAATCGCATGCGCTCTGATCTGGTTGCCGGAAGCGTTGACGCCTAGCATTTACCGGGCGAGAGGCCTTCCACCCTTCCCAAAACGACAGGAGCGCTCGATGCGCGAAGCAGTATTTGTTTCCTATGCCCGGACTGGTCTAGCCAAGGCGGGACGAGGCGGGTTCAACATGACGCCGGCCATGACCATGGCCGCCCATGCCATCAGCAGCGCGGTTGAAAAATCGGGGGTTGAACCGGGGGTAATCGAAGACGTGGCCCTCGGCAACGGCGCCCACGGCGCAGGCAACCTCGGTCGGCTGTCCAGCCTGCTGGCCGGTCTACCCACCACAACCGGGGGTAACACCATCCAGCGGCACTGTTCGTCCGGGCTGAACTCAATCGCGGTCGCCGCCAACTACATCAAGGCCGATGGTGCCGATGCAGTGGTAGCGGGCGGCGTCGAGTCGATCTCGATTCCCAGCCCCGGTATGGGTGGGCCCGAGAACATGGACCCCCGCCTGCCGGAGCTGTACCCCGCCATCTACATGGCCATGATCGAGACGGCCGATATTGTGGCCGATCGCTACAACATCTCCCGCGAGGCCCAGGACGAGTACTCGCTGCGCTCTCAGCAGCGCATGGCCGCCTCGCAGGAGAACGGCCTGTACGAGGACGAGATCGTCCCGATGGAAACCAAGATGAAGCTGGTTGACCGGGAAACGGGCGACGAGAGCATCGTCGAGTACACCGTCGACGCCGACGAGTGCAACCGTCCCACCACCACACTGGAAGGCCTGGCCAAGCTGAAGCCGGTTCGAGGCGAGGGCAACTACGTCACCGCTGGAAACGCCAGCCAGCTCTCCGATGGCGCTGCTGCGGTGGTGATGATGTCCGACGAGGAAGCTTCCCGCCGCGACATCGAACCAATGGGTGCGTTCAAGGGTTGGGCCGTTGCCGGCTGCGAGCCCGATGAGATGGGTATTGGCCCGGTCTACGCCGTGCCAAAGCTGCTCAAGCGTCACGGGCTCACCGTCGAGGACATCGACATCTGGGAGCTGAACGAGGCGTTCGCCAGCCAGTGCCTCTACTCCCGTGACACCTTGGGTATCGACCCCGAGAAGTACAACGTCAACGGCGGCTCAATTGCGATCGGTCACCCCTTCGGCATGACCGGCACCCGTTGCGCCGGCCACCTTCTTCAAGAAGGCAAGCGCCGTGGAGCCCGATGGGGCGTCGTGACCATGTGCATCGGTGGTGGCCAAGGGGCCGCGGGTCTCATCGAGATCTACTGAGCCAACAGCGTCGATCCCGCTCCTGAAGGAACTTCCCAGGTTCGTGACGCTCAGCCCATTTGTGGCTGCAGCGTCACGAACCTGAGCGGGGCACGGTAAGTCAGAGGGCGCCCGGCCGTCTCAACATCCTGGCCGAACCCACCGCGGTCGACACCGCGACCAACGACAGCCCGATGGCCACGCCCTCGAACCCCAATGAGGAGTCGGCGATGAGGCCGGCGCTGAGCGGTCCGGTGACCCCGCCGATCTCCCCGACGGCGAACCACAAGCCATTGGCGGTGCCGGTGTTGCGGGCCCCGACACCGTCGGCCTCCATCAGCAGCAACGCCCCCAACGGCACCATGGCCCCCCTCGCACCAATGATCAGTGCGGCAAGCGGGACGGTGGACATCGACCCCAAACCAAGCAGCAACAGGCCGAGGGCGAGCACCCCACACACACCCGGAAGCGGGTTGCGGCCGACCACCCGCGAACCGAGATTGGGGATCACCAACGCGGCGCCGATGCCGATCAGGCGCGACACCGCCGCCCAGTTCGAGCCGGCGGTGGCACCGAGATCGCCCACCTCCTGCAACAGTGTTGGGAACCAGGCGTTGAGGGCGTGATTCAGAAAGAAGACGGGGAAGGCGAGGCCCAACGCCAACCGGACCGAACCCGAGCTGAGCAGTCGCCGCACCGATGAGCTGCCGCCGGCCCTCGCGAACCCGTCGACCGCCACCGCAGGGCTGGACCAGGGGTGGGCACCAGCGTTTCGAGCCAGATGGCCGGTCGCCACCATCCACACCGCGGTCGCCACCAGGGCCAACAGACCTTCCGCCACCAGCACCCCGCGCCAGCTCCCGAACAGTGGGAGCAGCACCGGGTTGGTCAGCGACAGGGTGGCCACCGAGCCCAACGAGGGCGCAATGGCGTAGGCGCTGACGGCCCGACGCCGCTCACGGGGATCGTCAAACCATTGACGAACGAGGGTCGGGGCACCAGCCGACACCAGCGGCCCTCCGATCCCGAACACCGCAACGGCCAGCCACAGGGTCCCAACCCCCGACGCCGTGGCCCGGGCCAGCGCCGATCCGGCAACGCTGAGACCTCCAGCCAGGACCGACAGGCGTAGTCCGTAGCGGTCGATCACCCGTCCCGCCAGTGGGGCGGTGCCGATGAACAACAGCGCCCACGCCCCCAGGATGAAACCCATCTGGGCCCGTGAGGCACCGACGTCGGCCCGAACCAGATCGAGCATCGGAGCGATCGAGGCCACCACCACCCCGAACGAAAAGTAGACGCCGATCAGACCCCCCAACATCACCCACCGGCCCGACCGCATCGGCGCCGATCGTAGCCCTACCTCTCCCCCGGTAGAGAGTCCCCGGCTTGGGACCACTCGGCCGCAATGGCTACCTTGTAGCGATGAAGAGCGCCCTCGTCCTGGTCCACGAACCTGGTGGTCCTGCCTGCCAGGTCGAGCACCGCCTGGTCGAGCGTGGCTTCGAGGTGCACACCCACCTCATCACCAATGACATGGACGAGCCCAACAAGGCTGCTCCCTTCCCCGATTTTGGCGCCTACGACTTGATCGTGCCCATGGGCTCGGTGCGTTCGTTGACCAACAAGGCCGAGATCGACACCTGGATCGACGTTGAGATTGAGCTGATCCGCGCCGCCCACGAAGGGGGCACCCCCATTCTGGGCGTCTGTTTCGGCGGCCAGCTCCTGGCCGAAGCCCTCGGCGGCTCGGTGGAGCCTGCCCCGGTCACCGAGATCGGCTGGTTCAAGATCGAAGCCGTCGATGGCGAAGCCAACCCGGTTGGTCCCGGACCGTGGCTCGAATGGCACCACGACCGGTTCGTGCCCCCTCCCGAAGCCCAGCACCTGGCCCGCACCGACGACGCGCCCCAACTCTTCCGTATCGGCCAATCGGTTGGCACCCAGTTCCATCCCGAGATCGACGTGGCCCACGTCGACAAGTGGCTGAGCTTCGCCAGCGACGACTACCTCAACGAGCTCGGTGTCGGGCGCGACGAGTTCCTGGCCGAGGCCCGCAGCAACGAAGCGGCCAACATCGAGCAGTGCCATCGCCTGGTTGACTGGTTTCTCGACGACGTCGCCTTTCCGGTGAACCCATGACCACCGCCCCACTGATCGTCATCCCTGGCCGACGCAAGGCCGCCAGCCAGGTCGAGGGGTTCCCATCGAGCTTCACCACCGTCGACATCGACCTGTACTTCGCTGACTACGGCAAGGGCGTCATCGAGTGGGGAGGGATTCCCATCTACGTCCCGTTCGGGGTCGATGCGGTCGACATCATATCCCGGGCCGACGGTCTGCTGCTGCCCGGCGGAGCCGATCTCGATCCCGGCCTCTACGGCGCCGAGTCCGAGACCGACCAGTTCCCGGTCGAACCAGTCCGGGACCGCTTCGAACTCGATCTGCTGGATGCCGCCATCGCCAAGGGCAAGCCCGTGCTCGGCATCTGCCGGGGCCATCAGCTGTTGAACGTGCACGCGGGCGGCACCCTCCACCAGGACGTACCGCCCCACTCCCGCTTTGACCTGGCGCCCGAAACCGAGATCCACGACGTCACCTTCGAACCGGGCTCCATCCTCGGCGGCCTCTACGGCCCGGAGCGCTCGGTGAACTCACTCCACCACCAGACCATCGATCGTCTCGGCGATGGCTACACCGTCACCGGCCGCAGCGAAGACGGCACCATCGAAGGCCTCGAACACCTCGAGCTGCCGATCGTCTCCGTGCAGTGGCACCCCGAGATGATGACCACCCGTCCCGACGACCCGCTCTTCGGCTGGCTCATCGACCTGGCCACCCGCTGATCGCGACCAGACCCGGTTGGCAACGAACATCGTTATCGTGCCTTTGATGCCCAGAGTGGGTCGGCGCCCGTGGGCGCTCGAATAGACGAGGTACATCATGAACCCAGTAGTTGCCGGTTGGACCGCCGTAGCCGATGCCTTCAGCGAACGGCTCGAAGCCGTAACGCCCGAGCAATGGGACGCGGCCACTCCGTGTGATGATTGGACCGTGCGCCAACTGGTCGACCACGCCGTCGAGATTCAGCAGCGCACCGGAAGCGCCTTCGGAGCCGAGGTCGGGGCCGGTCTCGGCGACAACCCCGCCGCCGGGTGGGCTGCCATGAGCCAGGCCATGCAGCAGACCCTCGCCAGTGAAGGCACCTTGGAGAAGGTCATCGAGACCCCCATGGGCGCCCGGCCAGTAGCCGAAGCGCTCGGGATCCCCATGATGGATCTGCTCGTGCACACCTGGGACCTTTCCCGGGCCATCGGTCACAGCGAAGAACTGCCCGAGCAGATCGTGTCCCACGCCTATGAGTCGCTGCAGCCGATGGACGCCATGATCCGCCAGCCCGGCATGTTCGACGCCAAGATCGATGTGGCCGACGACGCCAGCCTGATCACCAAGTTCATCGCCTTCACCGGCCGCCAGCCCTGATCATTTGGCACGGCCTGACCATCTCGGTGTCTAATCCATCAAATGTCTGACCTCTTCGATGCCGGGCCGCCCGGCCCACTGACCCTGCGTCGGCTGCTGTCGAGCGACGATCTGCTGATCGTGCCCGGCTGTTACGACGGGCTGGGTGCCCGGTTGATCGAACAGGCCGGATTTGGCGCCTGCTACCTCACCGGGTTCGGCTCGTCTGCCTCGTTGTTGGGTCGGCCCGATATCGGATTGCTCACCGCCACCGAGATGGTCGACGCCGCCCGGCGTCTGGTCATGGCCACCACCCTGCCCGTCATCGCCGACGCCGACACCGGCTACGGCAACCCGCTGAACGTCATCCGCACCGTCCGCGACTACGAACGGGCGGGGGTCGCCGCCCTGCAATTGGAGGACCAGGTGGCCCCCAAGCGCTGTGGCCACATGGACAACAAGGCCGTCATCTCCGTCGAGGAGATGGTGACCAAAGTCCGGGCTGCGGTCAGCGCCCGCACCGATCCCGATCTGGTGATCATCGCCCGCACCGACGCCCGAGCGATGGAAGGTCTCGACGCCGCCCTCGATCGAGCCGAGGCCTACGCCGAGGCCGGGGCCGACGTGCTGTTCATCGAAGCCCTGCGCCACCATGACGAGTTCGAGGCGGCCGCCACCCGGGACTTCGGCGTGCCGCTGGTCTACAACTGGGTCGAGGGCGGCAAGACGCCGCTGCTCCCCGCGGTCGACATCGCCGCCATGGGCTACAAGATTCTGCTGCTACCGATCTCGTTGCTGTTGCAAGCAACCAAGGCCATGCAGACGGCGCTGGCCCAGATCGCGGCCAACGGCACACCCCCGGTTCCGGGCCCGGTTCCGGCCGTCGACAACACCGGCGATGGCGGGGGCGATCCGTTCACCGCTTTCAACCAGGTGGTCGGACTACCCGAGGTCCTCGATCTTCAGCAGCAGTACCGGGTCTGAGTTTCCGAACTCGACGCCGAATCACACGATCTTGGTGTCGTGTTTGCCCCAGTAGCGGTCTCGTAGCAGGCGTTTGTAGAGCTTGCCGGTTGGCAGGCGGGGCAGTTCAGCTTCGAAGTCGACCGACCGTGGGCACTTGTAGTGGGCAATCCGGTCGCGCGCATACCCGATCAGTTCTGCTGCCAGCTGCGGCGATCCGACCCCGTCGACCGGCTGGACCACGGCCTTGACCTGCTCCCCCATCTCGGCGTCGGGCACGCCGAACACGGCAACGTCGGCCACTTCGGGGTGGGCGATGAGAGCGTCTTCGATCTCCTGGGGGTAGATGTTGACCCCGCCGCTGATGATCATGTGGGCCTTGCGGTCGGTGAGGAAGAGGTAGCCGTCCTCATCCACGTAGCCGATGTCGCCCAACGTTGTGCGACCACCGGGGAGTTGGGCTTCGGCGGTCTTGGCCGGGGCCTTGTGGTACTCGTAGCTGCCTGCGCCGGAGAAGTAGACACCGCCGACCTCGCCCGGTCCGAGTTCGTCGCCCTCCGGATCGCAGATGTGAATCCGCCCCTGACGGATACGCCCCACTGAGCCCGGTCGCTCCAGCCACTCCTCGCTGGTGATGAAGGTGGCGCCGTTACCCTCGGTACCGGCGTAGTACTCATACAAAATCGGGCCCCACCAGTCGATCATCTGCTGCTTGACCGCCGGTGGGCAGGGGGCGGCGGCGTGGACCGCGACCTGCAGGCTCGACAGGTCGGAATGGGTCCGTTCGGCCTCGTCGAGCTTGAGCATGCGGACGAACATCGTGGGCACGAACTGGCTGTGGGTCGCTTCGTAGCGCTCGATGTCGGCCAGGCAGCCTGCGGCGTCGAAACGCTCCATGATCACCAGCGTGCCCCCAACCCGGTGCACGGCGGTGGAGAAGCCGAGCGGGGCGGCGTGGTACATGGGAGCCGGTGAGAGGTAGACCATGTCGGGTCCATAGCGGTACTGGGGAATGAAGAAGCGCTCGGTGCGAACGTCGAGCTCATCGACGGGGTGCTCGGGAATGGGTCGTTTGATGCCCTTGGGTCGCCCAGTGGTGCCCGAGGAGTACAACATGTACATACCGGGGGTCTCATCATCGACGGGCGTCGACGGGTAGGCACCAACCACCTCCTCGAACGCCTCCCAGGCAGGCCCGGACCCCAGCGGGGCACCATCGGCCGCGGGCACACCGTCGATCATCAACCACCGTTCGACCTTCGGGGTCGTTGCCGGGTCGATGGCAGTGGCCACCTCGGCCTTGGCCCGGGAGCTGATCACCACCCGGGCATCGCTGTCGTCGATGATGTAGGCCACCTCATCGGCGGTCAGGAAGCTGTTGATGGCGGTGACATAGAGCCCGCTGCGCAGGGCGGCCCACACTGCCTCCATGTAGCGGAGTTGGTTCTCCATGAACAGCGCCACGTGATCACCGGGGCGGAGGCCACTGGCCCGCAACAGGTGGGCCAGCCGGTTGCTGGCCTCGTCGAGCTGACGGTACGTGAGGGTTGCACCCGATCCGGCCATGATCACCGCCGGGTGATCAGGTCTGGTGGCAGCGTGGATTCCGGGATGGGCCATGAGGGCCCATTCTTCTACTACCGGAACCGATTGCGCACAACGGCGTCGCCGTCAACCGCCGGCGGTAAGCAGTTGCCAGGCCCGGTTCTGCTCATCATCGTCGAAGCCCTGGATCACGGCGGTGAAGTCGGTGGCACCGGCGGCGGCCAAGGCGGCCAGCCCCTCTCCGACCTCGTCCTCAGAACCGATCAGGGCGATGTCGGCCGGTCCGTCGACCCCTTCGATGTCGAGCATGGCCCGGTACGACGGCAGCTCGCCGTAGATGGTGAGGGTCTTGGCCACGATGGCCCGGGCCTCATCGGGTCGGTCGGTCACCCACACCGGGAGGCTGCAGATCACCCGGGGAGCACTTCGGTCTGCCCCGGCCGCGGCCTCGTTGATGCGCGGGACGATCTGGCGTTCCAGGGTGCGCGGTCCGACGCACCACAGGATCGTGCCTTCGGTCCGGCGACCGGCGATGCGCAGCATTTGATCGCCGAGGGCGGCCAGCATGATCGCTGGTGGGTTGTCAGTGGGGCGCGGTGCTTCCCCTTCGAATGACCAGACCTCCCCCTGATAGGAAGCTTTGCCGGTGGCCAGGAGATCCTCCAACACACCGAGGTAATCGAGCATGTGACGGATGGGCTTCTCCCAGGTGAGCTTCCAGCGATCCTCGACGCTGGGCTGATGAGCGAGGCCGATACCGAGCACCACCCGGCCGCCGGTTGCCGCCTGGGTGGTGAGGGCCTGGGCCGCCAGGGCCTGGGGGTGGCGGGGCCAGGTCGGCACGACGGCCGTGCCCAGCTCGATCGTTGAGGTGCGCGCTCCGGCCACGGCAAAGGTGGTCAGGGCGTCAACCAGGCCGGTCTGGGCCAGCCAATAGCTCCCAACGCCGGACTGTTCGGCCTTTTCGATGTCGGCCACCAGGGCGCCGAGCTCGGGACGGGCAAGAAGGCCGGAGCCATTGATTCCGATTTTCATACCCGCATGTTACGGCCAGCGGCCGATGTCGACCAGGTTTCACCAGCGACTCGCAGATCACGGGGTTCGAGGCTGCAATAGCTTCGGAGCCGGCTCTACGGGGTCGGGTTCGGCCCAACCGATATCAGGGCCGGTCCATGCGCCATCGGCGGCGTCGACGTTCTGGTAGATCATCGCTTCCTGGTCCTGCGGCACGTAGAAATAGGAACCAGGGCGGAAGCCGTAGCCCAGATCGCCCAACAATCGACGCTGGCGGGGGGTCAACGAACCAGTGACTTCGGGGGTGAGTTCATGGTCGTAGGAGCGCACGAACATCTGGCAGTAGTTGTACAACAACGTCTTGCGGGCGGCACCGGAATAGTTCGGAGAGGGGCCATGCCACAGTGCATGGGGGAAGAGCACGGCGTCGCCGGCCCGGCCGTGCAACTGCACTGCGCCGGGAGAATGCGGGGTGAGCCGATTTTCGGATCGCCACGGGAACTCGTGTTGGTGGCTCCCGGGGAAAACGGTGAGGGCGCCGCAGTCGTCCTCGGTCACGTCGGTCAGCAGGTACAGGACCTTCATGGCAATGGGACGGCTCGACTCGGTCACCCTGATCTCCCGTAGCCCCTCGCCACCATCGGTATGGGTGTAGCCCGGAAACTTGTCGGTCGGGGGTCGGACGATCGCCTGGGTCATGCTGAGCATGAGGTGAGGACCCATCAGATCGACGATGAGATCGAAAATGCCAGGCTGATCAATCAGGTCAATGAAGTGCGGCCCGTAGTTGAGTAGGTCCCGTCGATCCAGAAAACCGTCGGGAGAGGTCGTGGCTGATTCTTCAACCAGGCCGTAGTGGCCCAGCGCGACATCGGAAGGCTCCCAACCCGGCACCAATCGAATACGGTCGATCTCCTGGCTGAACAGGGTCACCTGATCGGAGTCAAGAGCCCCTTCGATCACCAGATAACCCTGCGTGTTCCATTGCCGGCGTTGGTCATCGGTCAAGGTCAACATCAGGCCCCCTTCGGCTGTCGACTCGCTGAACGCTCCCCCAGGGCGATCGTAGCTTCCGGCCCAAGGGCGAGTACAACGCTGCGGCCGGTAGAAAGAGACTGAGGCCCCTGCCATGCAACCCAAACCACTCCCCCGCCGCCGAACCAACCTTCCGGTGGAAGCCTTCGCCACCGAGATCACGGCCGCCATCGCCACCGGGTCGCTGGTGTTGACGGCCGAGCCCGGCGCAGGCAAGACCAGCGTGGTCCCCCTGCTGGCGGCCGAAGCAACGGCGGGTCGGGTGGTCGTGCTCCAGCCAAGGCGCCTGGCCGCCCGGGCCGCCGCCCAACGCCTGGCCGGTCTTCTGGCCGTGGACCCCGCAGCCAACGACGCCGGGAAGGCAGGCGGCGTGGTTGGCGGCCTTGTTGGCTTGACCATGCGGGGGGAGCGGCGGGTGTCGGATCAGACCCGTATCGAGGTCATGACCGAGGCGGTGTTGACCAACCGTTTGCAGCGGGATCCTGAACTCTCCGGGGTCAGCGTCATCATCTTCGACGAGTTCCACGAACGCAATCTGCACAGTGATCTCGCTCTGGCCATGGCCCTCGAGGTCAGGGCCACAATCCGCGACGACCTGGCGCTGGTGGTGATGTCGGCCACCCTCGACCCCGTCCCGATCGCCAAGCTTCTCGGCCCCTCGGAACCCGATGAGGAACCCGCACCCACCCCAGGGAGCCGCCCACCGTCGGGGGTCGCCGTCATCGAGGTACCGGGCCGGACCTACCCGGTGGAGACGATCCACAGCCCCCGACCGTCGCCCCGTCAATGGACCGAGGCGGTGGCCACCACCACCGTTCGTGCCCTGAGCGAGGTGGACGGCGACGTCCTCGTCTTTGTGCCCGGTCGGCGTGAGATCGACGACGTCAGCTCCCGTCTGCGCAGCGCACCGGCCGAGGTAGTCGGGCTGCACGGCACATCCGATGGCGACATCCGACGTCGGGTTCTGGCCGATTCCGGACCGCGGCGGGTGATTGTGGCCACCGCCGTGGCCGAGACGTCGGTGACCCTGCCCCGGATCGAGGCCGTGGTGGATGGGGGTCTGGCCCGCCGTGCCCGCTTCGATCCCACCACCGGCCTCGGGCGGCTGGAGACGGGGTACGTCACGGTGTTCTCGGCCGATCAGCGACGGGGCCGGGCCGGTCGTCTCAGCCCTGGCCGCTGCTACCGGCTGTGGTCGAGGGAGGAACAGTCCCACCTCGATGATGCGGCCACACCGGAGATCCTGGCCGGTGACCCGCTCCCCCTCGCCTTCGAATTGGCCCGCTGGGGCGACCCGGCGGCCCGCCATCTACGCCTGCTGGATCGCCCCGACGAGCACCGGTTGACCGCCGGTGCTCGACTGCTGAACGACCTGGGCCTGGTCGGCGATGACGGATCGCTCACCGAGCGGGGGCGGATCGCCGGCGGTCTGGGCCTCGATCCGCGCCTGAGCGCCCTGCTGCTGACGGCGAACGAGCAGGGCTCGGCGCCACTGGGAGCCCTGGTGGCGGCGCTGCTCGATGATGATCGCCGACCGAGCAGTGTGGACCTGGCCGCCGAGCTTGATCAACGACGGGGTGCGCTCCGCCGCCCTGCCCAGCGACTTGAGAAACGGCTGGATCGACAGCGGGCTCGATCCGGCCGCCGCAGCAAGGGCGGTGATCTTGGCCCGCTGTTGGCCGCCGCCTGGCCCGACCGGATCGCTCAGGAGCGACCGTCACGACCGGGCCGGTATCTGATCGCAGCCGGGCGCGAGGCCACGTTGCCTCAGCGGAGTTCGTTGGAAGGGTCGGAGTTCATCGTGGTCGTCGAGGCCGACGGCGAGGCCCGCAGCGCCAACATCCGACGGGCCGTTCCCATCGAGCGCGCCGCGTTGTTGACCGCCGCCGCCGACCACATCGCCTGGCATCACCACGTCGAGTGGGACACCAGAACCGCCGCGGTCACGGCCGAGGAGCAGCAACGGCTGGGAGCCATCGTCCTTCACCGACGGCCTCTCCCCAAACCTCCGCCCGAACTCGTGGCGAGGGCCATTGCCGCCGGGCTGCGCCACGAAGGGCTCAAGCTGTTGCCTTGGAGCAACAAGGCCAACGACCTGCGCCGCCGTCTGGCATGGCTTCATGAACAGGCCCCCGAACAGTGGCCCACCGTCGACGACGAGACCCTCCTGGCCCGAATCGACGAGTGGCTGGATCTGTCACGCTGCCGCCGGGGAGCCGACCTGGCCAGACTCGACGTGTCGGCCGGTCTGTTGGGCCTGCTTGATTGGCAACAACGGGCCACGCTCGACGGGCTGGCCCCCACCCAGGTCGAACTGCCCCATGGTCGGAGCCGGAAACTGGCCTACGAGTCCGGCCGACCGGTGTTGTCGGTTCGCCTCCAGGACCTGTTGGGCCTCGACGTTCACCCGGTGATCGGCCCCAATCGGGCGCCGGTGACGGTTGAACTGCTCTCCCCCGCCGGGCGCCCGGCCCAGGTCACCACCGACCTACCCGGATTCTGGCGGGGCTCCTACGCCCAGGTTCGAGCCGATCTCCGGGGCCGGTACCCCAAGCACCGCTGGCCGGAGCGCCCATGGGAGCAAGCGAGGGGTTGATGGCCCCCGGCGCCACCGATCCGATACTCTCATCGTTCGTGCGGACATCGATATCGCATCTGAGGACGATCGGCGGGCTCCTGGTTGTGGCCGGTGCCACGACCTTCCTGGCCGCTTGCGGCAGCTCAGCGGAGACACTCCCCCTCGAGGCCGCCCCCAGTGCCACCGACGTCGAGCTGGTGTTCGTCCAAGCCGACGCCACCAACTAGCGTTTACTCCCTGGGCGGACCCACACGGGCGCCCCGAGCCGGAGGACGCCCCGTGACCACCTCGAACCCCAGCACCCCGATCGCCAACGCCCAGGGCGGCGCGGCCGATGGCCCCAGTGCCAACGGCGCCACGGCCCACCCCCTCGATCCCCTCAACGCCGACGAGATCGGTCGAACAGTAGCGATCCTGCGGGCCCGGGACGGGATCGGGCCACGGCTCCGGTTCACCTCGATCACCCTCAACGAGCCGGCCAAGGAAGTCGTCAAGGCGTTCCAGTCTGGCGATGCCATCGAGCGGGAGGCCCGGGTCGTCGCCTACGACCGTGACACCCGCCAAACCTCGATCGCCGTTGTTTGCCTGGCCGCCGGTGTCGTCACCAGCTGGGATGACGTCGAGAACGCCCACCCCCACATGATGTTTGAGGAGGTCGCCTTTCTCGACACCACGCTGAAGGCCAATCCGCGCTACCAGGAGGCGCTGGCTCGGCGCGGCATCACCGACGTCGACCAGATCCAGATCGACCCCTGGCCCGCCGGCGACTTCGGTACAGACCTCGACCGCCAGAACCGCCGCATCTGCCGGGCCGTCAGCTATGTGCGGGACCGTCCCGATGACAACGGCTACGCCCACCCCGTCGAAAACCTGGTGGCCGTCGTCGACTACGACAGTGGCGAGCTGATCGAGTTGATCGACGGCGACGTGGTGCCGATACCCGAGGCCCATGGTCGTTACAGCGTTGAGGCCGCAACCGAGAACGGGGGCACCCTGCGCCACCTGGCCCCTCTCGACATCACCCAACCGGACGGACCAGGGTTCACCGTCGAAGGCCATCTCTTGAGGTGGCAGCGCTGGTCGATGCGGGTCTCGATCTCTCCCATCGAGGGTCTGGTGTTGCACCAGATCACCTGGCACGGCGACGACGGTCCCCGCCCCGTGCTGTATCGGGCGGCCCTGGGCGACATGGTCGTGCCCTACGGCTCCACGATGACCAATCACTGGTGGAAGAACGCCTTCGACGCCGGTGAGATTGGCCTCGCCCACCTGCTCAACAGCCTCGAGTTGGGGTGCGACTGTCTGGGCGAGATCCACTACCTCGACAGCCTGACTACCGACCAGGACGGCAATGTGGCGGTCAAGAACAACACGGTGTGCATCCACGAGGAGGACTTTGGGGTGCTGTGGAAGCACTTCGACTCGTCCTCCAACACCACCGAGGTGCGCCGCTCCCGCCGGTTTGTGGTGTCGTCGGTGGCCACGGTTGGTAACTATGAGTACGCCTTCTACTGGAACTTCTACCTCGACGGCACGATCGAACTGGTGCTGAAGATGACGGGGATCGTCCAGACCCAGGCCCTGGCCGATGGTGAGGACCCCGAGCGCGCCACCCGCATCGGACCGAACCTGGCCGCCCCCCACCACCAACACCTGTTCAATTTCCGCCTCGACTTCGAGCTCGACGACGGGCCGAACACGGTGAGCGAGGTCGACGTGGTCGCGGCGGCCCCCGGGCCCGAGAACCCCCACCTCAACGCCTTCGACGCGGTCAAGACCGTCTTCGGCACCGAGTCCGAGGCCCAGCGGGTCGCCGACCCGGCGGCCAGCCGGACCTGGCTCATCGAGAACACCGAACAGTTGAACGGTCTGGGCCAACCGGTGGCCTACAAGCTGATGCCGGGCTACACCCCGACCATGTTGGCCGCCCCCGAGTCGTCGATCGCCAAACGGGCGGCCTTCGCAACCAAGAATCTGTGGGTCACCCCCTTCGATCCCGACGAGCGCTACCCCGCCGGCGAGTTCCCCGCCCTGCACCCAGGCGGGCAGGGCCTACCGGCATGGACCGCCGCCGACCGGGCGATCGAGAACACCGATGTGGTGGTGTGGCACACCTTCGGCGCCACCCACATCGTCCGCCCCGAAGACTGGCCAGTCATGCCGGTCGAGATGCTCGGCTTCGTGCTGAAACCGTTCGGCTTCTTCGACCGCAACCCCGCCCTCGACCTCGCCCCGAGCGGCGACCACTGCGCCGATTGAGCCCGACCCGTCAGAGCGAGTCGTAGACCGCTGACTCCAGCTCGAAGAACAGGTCAACCGATCCGCTGTCGACGAAGGGCAGGATCTGACTGAGGAAGGCCCCGCCGATGCCGTTTTCCCGATCGATCCAGAAGAAGCTGTTGGCCAACCCGGCCCACATCAGGGTGCCTGCCGGACGACCGGTGGCCGCTGGTGCCTCGTTGATCTGGAACGTCAGCCCCCACGACTTGGGCTCACCGGGGAAGAACTCAGCATCGTTGGAGAACTGCGGAGCAGCGGTGTGCAACGACTCCACTCGGATATTGCCGATGTGGTTCGAGGCCATTTGGGCCACCGTGTCGGCGTTGAGCAGGCGGGTGCCGTCGAGCTCGCCGTCGTTGAGGATCATGCGGATGAACCGGCCGTAGTCGGCCATGGTGCCGTGCAGACCGCCGCCACCCATCTCGAACTGAGGGTCGTCGGGGGGTGGCAGCTCGATCGGGGCCAGGGTGCCGTCGGGCATGCGGGCGTGCACGGCGGACGCCCGCTCCAGCATCGTCGGGTTGTGGGCGAAGGCGGTGTCGGTCATGCCGAGCGGGCCGGTCAGATGCTCGGCGAAGTACTCACCAAGCGTCTGCCCCGACACCTTCTCCACCATCTGGCCTGCCCAGTCGATACCGATCCCGTACTGCCATCTGGTTCCCGGATCGAACATCAGCGGGGTGCTGAGCGACGCCTTCTGCAACGTCAAGATGTTGGGCACGCCGGTCACCTCGTGCCAGCGGGTCATGTCCTCGTTCCAGATGTCGTAGACGAAGCCCGAGGTGTGGGTCAGCAGATTGCGAAGCGTCACCGGTGAGGCAGGAGGTCGGGTGACGGGTTGGCCACTGTCGTCGAAACCGTCGAGCACGCCGATGGCGCCAATCTCCTCGCACACCTCCGACGCCGGGGCATCGAGGTCCAGCCGACCCTGCTCCACCAACTGCATGGCCGCGGCGCCGGTGATGGCCTTGGTCATGGAGAAGATGGCGCCGACGGTGTCGGTGGTCATCTCCACCCCACTGCCGATCTGCCGCTCGCCGAACGCTCCTTCGTAGCGCACCCCGTCACGATCGACGACGGTGGCCACCACCCCCGGCACCGCCCCCCGCTTGACCCCTGCCGCCAGAACCTCATCGAGCGTGTTCTTCATGTCATCTTCCTTCTGCTGGTGGTGGTCCCCGGTTACGGCCAACATAGTCGACCGCGATCGATCAAGTCGGTGCCGGCGACGAACACACGGGCGGACGCGACGTAGGGTCGAAGCCATCGACAATCGCACAGTCGCGAGGCCGCACAGCCTCCACACCGGACAAGAAGGAGATCATCATGAGCGGAGACATCAGCCTCGACGAGGTCAAGGCCCGCAACGTTGCCGCCAACGCCAATGTCGCCCTGCATTGGCAGGTGACCGAGGTTGGCGACGGGGTCGAGGTGTGGGGAACGGCTGAACTTTTTGACGACGTCGAGACCAAGCGCCGTCTGTAGGACGGCGTGTTCGACTACGACCTCAACCTGTTCGCCCCCGGTGGTCCTGATGACTCGCCCGGCACCGCATTCCTGGCCATCCGCCCGACCCGCGCCCTGGTGCTGAAGCAGTACGGCATGGGCGGTACCCAGCGCTGGTCGGCGGCCGACACCGCGGCTTGACCGACACCGCGACCTGGGTAGGGCTACTGGGTGCGCTCGGCGGCGCTGAACTCCAAGGCGGCCTCCTCGTCGGGTGACAGCGCAGGCATGGTCGCCACTTCGAGGTGGCTGATCGTGCCTGCGAAGGCGAATGGTGCCTCGTAGTCATCGCTGACCCCGGTCGGGTTGCGGCCGATGTCGAATCCGATGGAGGAGATCATCAGCGGCACCATGGTGATGATGCCCTCCCCAACTACCTCGCCGTCGACGAACAGGCGGGCCCGGGCCGGGCCCCGCTTGACCCGTTCCTGGGTCACCCCCACCGTCGACACCCCGGTGGGGACGGTGACCGAGGAGCGGACGACGGTGTGGGTCATGAAGGCGTTGTGGTCATAGACGAGGTGACCGTCGGTGTCGACGTAGATCACCAGGCCGTTGTTGATGGTGCCGAGCGCGGCCAACACCCCTGCCGTCGACGCCTCCGGCCGCTCGATCCGTGCCGTCAGATCCCAGCTCCGGGACCCGAACTGGGGGGCGGCGTCGGCGGGGATTCGCGGCACCGGAGGGTGGTAGACGTAGCGGTCCCGGTCCCGAGGGGTGCCCGGCGTGCGGTGCCCGCCGAACAGCGCCGTCATGCGGCCCTGGATGGGGAGCACCCCGTAGCGGCCGGCCTCGGCCCAGAACAGCTCGATCATCTTGCGCAGCCGATCGGGCTCGGCGGAGGCCAGATCGTTGCACTCGGAGAAGTCCTCGTCGAGGTGGTACAGCTCCCACACATCGTCGTCGATGTGGTTGCCGGGGGCGTGGAAGGTGACCGCCTTCCAACCGTCGGCCCAGATGGCCCGGTGGCCGTTCATCTCAAAGTACTGGCTGGCCTTGCGGGTCGGCACCGAACCGCTGTCGTCGGCCTCGGGGGCGAGGGTGTAGGCCAGACTGGTGCCCTCGATGGGCTGCTGGGGCACCCCCTTCACCGTGTCCGGGGCCTGGACCCCGACCAGATCAAAGATCGTCGGGGTCAGGTCGATCACGTGGTGGAACTGGTCCCGGGTCTGGCCCTGCACCGCGGCATCGATGCCGTTTGGCCACGACACGATCAACGGATCGCGCACCCCGCCGCCATGGGTGTTCTGCTTGTAACGCTTACCCGGCGTGTTGCCGACCTGGGCCCAACCCCACGGGTAGTTGGTGTTGGAGCGGACGGTGCCGATG